>JAEEGL013015433.1_pt1 | contig 10177 bp, 10 predicted proteins | sample 9134231 | NCBI WGS metagenome assembly JAEEGL01 (sample SAMN16246548, study PRJNA631951) | gut metagenome | biome: gut microbiome; feature: rumen; material: fiber-attached | host: Bos | place: Iran: Karaj | collected 2018-10
CCTCATCAGTCGTCTTCACTTCGTTCAGCCGACAGCTTCCCCGCCAAGGGGAAGCCTTTCGGTTGACGCCGACCCGAGCCTTCCCCCACCGCGGGGAAGGTGGCGCGAGCGGCGAAGCCGTGAGTGACGGATGAGGGGGAGCCGAAGCCCCGATAGTTAGTTTCTTTGAAATTTCCCCTCATCACCGCTTCGCGGAGCTTCCCCGCCGGCATGTTCAAATTCCCCGAGGGAATTTGTTCCGCAATTATTCAATATTCATTATTCATTATTCATTATTCAGTATTCATTCGCGCAAGCGATCAGCCGCCTGTGCGCGCCATCCCAAGCCTCCCTTCTCAGCCACCGACCAAAAAGGCTTTTCCTCTTGCATTCCCGCCCCCGCCGCGTTATACTGCGGGTATGGACAAGAAACAGGCATTAAAAGTTTATTCCGCGGCGGTGATCTGCCACGTATTCTGGGGCTTCAGCTTTATGGCCTCGGGCTATGCGTTGAAGATCGCGCACGTTTTCCTGCTGCTTTCGCACAGGTTCCTTTTGGCCTTCGCGCTGATGAGCCTTCTGGTGCTGTTCCGCTTTGCAAAGCTCAAGCTTCGCGGCAAGCGCGTGTGGCTGCTGATCGTGCTGGGGCTTTTGGAGCCCGTGATCTATTTCTTCGGCGAGCAGTACGGCATACTGCATTCGGGCACGGTGTTTTCGGGCGTGATGATCGCCATGATACCCGTGTTCTGCACGCTTGCCGCCGCGCTGATACTGCGCGAAAGGCCCACCGCGGGTCAGGTGATATTCAGCGTGATATCCGTCGCGGGCGTGATAGGCCTGGGGCTGATGGGCTCGTCAAGCGGCACGGTGGAGCTGATAGGCGTTATCGCCCTTATCGTCGCCGTGATAGGCGCAACGGGCTACACGCTGCTTTCAAGGCGGCTTTCCGCCGAGTTTTCGCCCTTCGAGCGCACCTATATGATGATAGCCGTGGGCGCGGTGGTGTTCACCGTGTGCGCGGCGGCCGTCTGCAAGGGCGATCCCGCCGAATACATACGCCCTTTTTCCGACGTCAACTATCTGCTCTGCGTGCTGTTCCTCTCCGTCTGCTGCTCGGTCATATGCTATTTCATGTCAAGCTACACCATCACATATATGCCCGTGGCAAGGGAGACGGTTTTTGCCAACCTCACCACCGCCGTTTCGGTATTCGCGGGGGTCGTGTTCATGCACGAGCCGTTCTCGTGGCTCGGCCTCGTCTGCTGCATACTGATACTCGCCGGCATTTACGGGGTGCAGAAGACCGCAAAAAAGGAGCTCGGCTGAGCCCCTTAATCATTCCTTTATACCCGGCCTGTTCAGCACCTTTTTGAAAAACACGATTTGGAACGGCACGCTCACCACGAAAGTCAAAAGATCCGCCCCGGGCTGGGCCATTTCTACTCCCATCAATCCTATGAGCCGCGGCAGGAAAAGTATTATGGGGATGAAGAATATCCCCTGCCTGCATGAGGCCAGCACCGAAGCGGCGGCGCTGTAGCCCAGGCACTGATAAAGCTGATTTACGAAGGTGGAATACGCCATAAGCGGCATCACCGCGGCGGCGAACAAAAGCGCCCTCGAGCCTATCTCGATCACCTTGGGATCGTCGCGGAACCAGCCCATTATCGCCCCGGTGTTCAAGCCTATCGCAAGCGCGGCGGCGGTCGCTATGCAGGTGCCCGCAAGCACCGCGAACCAGAACGCCTTCTTCACGCGGGCGTATTTTTTTGCGCCGAAATTGTAACCCGCAACGGGCTGAAAGCCCTGGCCTATGCCTATCATCATGGAGCGGACGAGCATATACACCTTGTTGGATATGGTGACGGCGGCCACGCTCGCGTCGGCGAATTCGCCGCCCCAATAAGCCGCGCCGTGATTCAAAAGCGCCGAGGCCACGCTTGCCATGCCCTGGCGGCATATGGTGGGAAAGCCTATTTTGATCAGCTGCCAATAGGTCGAAAACCGCCTTGACACCGCCTTGATGCGCAGCTTCAATATGCTCCTGCCGGAACGGAATATTATAAGAAGCACGATAAGGCTTACGAGCTGGCTTGTGACCGTGGCAAGCGCCGCCCCCGCGATGCCCATTTTGAACGTGAATATAAAGAGGGGATCCAGGCCGATATTCACCACGCCGCCCGCGCACAGGCCTATCATGGAAAGGTTCGCCTCGCCCTCGGCCTTTAAAATATTGTTGAGCACGAACGAGGTGCACATGACCGGCGCGCCGATGAGTATTATGCGCGTGTAATCGCAGGCATAGGGCAGAATCGTCTCGGTCGCGCCCAAAAGCCGCATGAGCGGGGCAAGGCACGAAAGCCCGCCGATCAGCAGCGCAAAGCCCAGAACGATCGCGGCGAACACCGAGCTTGAGGCATACATCTCGGCCTCGGCGTCCTTCTTTTCGCCGAGCCGCCTTGAAACCAGCGACGCGCAGCCCATGGCTATGCCGAAGCCGAAGGCCTGTATTATCGCCTGCAGCGCAAACGCCACGCCCACCGCCGCCGAAGCGCTGGTGCTTATGCTCGACACGAAATAGGTGTCGGCCGTGTTATAGATGACCGTGATGAGCTGTGAAAAGGTGGTGGGTATCGCAAGCGAAGTGACCAGCCGCGGGATGGCAATTACCGTCATTCTTCTATGCTGCTGTTCGCTTGAGACCGCCATTTACGCAAGCGCGAATATGAGCGCGATAAGCCTGTAAAGCCAGTTTGCCGAAATGCCCGCGGCAAGCCCGCCGATCGTGTGCGATAGTATCGCCTTGCCGGTGAGGTATTTATAGCCCAGGCTGTCCATCATTGAAACGTGGGTGGAAAGATAGCCGCTCCAGCACATGCACATGGCGGTGAACACCGCAACGTCATGCGCGTTGGCAAGGCCGGCGGAAAGCAGATTGGGTATCAGGCCCATTGCCGCGCCCGCGGAGCCCAGCGCCGTGATGGGCACCGAAACGCCGCCCGCCGAGGCAAAGCCGAACAGGGGCTGCAGTATGAAATTGATCTTGTCCGCCGCCTTGGGAAGCAGCCCTATGCCCTCGTAAGCCGCGCCGGTATAGCCGCCCTCGGGCATGCCGTTGGTAAGCATCATAACAAGGGTGCAGATTATCACCACGCCGGGGATTATGCCCAGGCCCAGCGTGACGCCGGATTTGCCGCCGTCAAGCAGCGCGCTCATTATCCTCATGGTAAGGGTGTTTTCGGATTCATGGCGTATCCTGTGCTCCACCTGCTCCGTTTCGTCCACCGAGGGAGCGTCCTTGCCGAATATCCTTTTGGTGAAATGCAGCATTATCCTTGTGGAGACCACGCTGCCTATTATCGCCGAAAAATTGCCCACGAGCACCGCCGGCATAAGGCTCTGCTTCGCCGCGCCCTCCTGGCCCAGCATATAGGTGGTCACGATCAGCCCCATGCCGAAGGCCGTGCCGATATTGGTCAGCGCGGGAAGCTGATAACGCTTGAAGAACGAGCGGAAGCCCTTGTCGTCGGCAAGGGAAAGTATCGCGGGGTTATCCGAAAGATAGGTCGTCACTATGCCAAGCGAGGCCGCGCCGGGAAGATCGTAGATCGGCTTCATCAGCGGGGAAAGTATCTTGTTCAGCAGGCGCACCACGCCGAATTCGGTGAACAGCGCCGAAAGCGCGCCCATCAGCACGGCGATCGCCATGATATAGAGGCAGGTGTTTATAAGCAGCTCGAACGCGGTGTTCATAAGCGTGCTGAACATGTTGGATAAGCCCATCGGGATCCCGAAGAGCAGGAAGACGCCCGCGATAACCGCAAGGCATATGAGCGCGGAGACCCACCAGGGCAGCAGCTTTTTGCGCCTGTGTATCTTCATGTTGCTGTGAGGCATAACGTTCCCCCGAAAAAGCATATTTACGGCCGAAGGCAAAAACAGCCTTCGACCGGATCCGCTGAAATTTTTTCTTTTTTTAAGTATAGCAGGCGCGGTCGGCCTTGTCAAGGAACGCGCGCGCCGGTTTTGCGCCCCAGGCCGCCCGCCATTCAAATATATTTGCAAAAACACGCAACCTTTTACCCCCGCCGTGCGTTCTATACACGAAAGCAACGGGGACCGCGTCGAAGAAAACCGGAGAAGCCGCCCTCGCCCGCTTTCACCGCGCGTGGAAGCGGGAACATATCAACGGAAACTCACCAATGGGGACGGTTCTGAATGGTGAGTAAAGCCCCCCCATTGGCCGATCCGTCACCGAATACCCCGGCAGGGCGCCCTGCCGGTTGCCATAGATGCCTCACATAAAGCGGCGGCCCCGTATTGGAGCCGCCGCGGTTTTTATTGTAAATGCTTTCGTTTCAGTAACCGTCCGTTAATTCACTTATGGCATTTCTTACTTCATAAGGAATATGATCGAAAATGATATTGAGGGTATTATTCGAAGGTCAATCACTATTTGCTCGATGCATATAATACACAGTATCATTCGGAGAAAAATCCACAGTCATACGGTTCCCTTCAATAGTAGCCGTGCCCTCTATGGACATCGTGCCGATTCCCGTTAGGTTTCTATTGCAGGTTACCGTATACGAGTCCCCGTTCCGGCTCCACCTTCCCGACATATTTCCCGGGAAAGTGGCATTTTCTGCACGACCAAACGTGGTGAATGTTCCATCCGCTTTGAAGTCCCAAATAAAGTCTACATACTCGGCCATCTGTTCATTAATCCCATTTTCACCGATCCACTCGCCGACAATAGACTGCTCATTGCCGATGAGGCTACTGATGCCCTCGAACCCTACATCCATGCAACCTGTCGAGAGTCCACAAAAAAGTACCGTAAGCAACCCTGCTGCACATACCCTGCAAATTCGAAAAACAATGCGTCTGCCTTTACCGCCTTTCCTGCATGCATAATGGTTATTCCAGAAATACGGACAGCTCATTTATAACACCTCCTCACAAATATCCTGTTTTGGGATATTTATTTTATACCATTTTGGGATAATAAAGTCAACAAGAAATCTTCGATTTCTGTTAATATATTATTTGGAGGAATAGATGCGATTAAAAGAACTGCGAAAGAAAAGGCACATCACGCAATTAAAACTCGCTATGGATCTCGGTTTAAATCAGAACAGCGTAAGCCGTTACGAAACGGGCGAGCATGAGGCTGATTATAAAACATTGATCGCGATCGCCGATTACTTCAATGTTTCTATAGATTATCTTCTTGAACGGACGGACGATCCGAGAATCACTCGATAATAAACACAGCGGCTCCCAATATAGGGGCCGCCGCGGTTTTTATTGACAGCGGGATACCCGCTTGCTATAATCACGGTATGGAAAAAACAAGCTGTTCGAATACGCATACGAGGCTTTCGGTGCAAAGCCGGAATATCTTTGGAAGAGGTATCCCGAATACTGCGTGCTCCGCCATGCGGGAAACCGCAAATGGTTTGCCGTGGTGATGGACGTGCCGCGCGCGTCGCTCGGGCTCCCGGGCGAGGGGAAAGTCCCGATCCTGAACGTGAAATGCGAGCCGCTTTTGATCGGCTCGCTCCTGAAAAAGTTGGGATATCTTCCCGCGTGGCATATGAACAAGGAAAACTGGATATCGATAATGCTCGGCGCCGTGCCGGACGAGGAGATTATCGCGCTCCTTGAAATGAGCTTCGGTATGACAGAATAACCCCCCGGAAAGGGGGGTTTTGAGGTTTTACCGCATTACATAAGCGCAAGCCAGCTGTTGATAAAGGCTTCCGCGGCCTCCTCTGCGCCGGGAGCGGTCGTGAAGAAAAGCTGATACACGATCGGGCCGTCGGGAACGAGCACGTAATAGGGCGTCAAATCTCCCATGGGTTCCTTTGAAACGAATTTCACGCCCTGCCCGCCGCTCGCCGTCGTAACGGAAAATGCGTCGTACAAGTCCTTACTAATAGAGCCGAGCAGCTCGTCGTCGTCATACGCGCTGCTGTATATCTGCGCGCTTATGATGGGGTTGTTTACGCCCTTATTGTCGTTATAATCCATGTCGATCATCGCATAGCTCATCTCGCCGTTGTTTTTGCCGGCGTTCACTCTCACGCAGGTATCGGGGATCAGCTCAAGGCCCAGCCCGTCAAACGTCTTTATCCCGTCTATGCCTACAAATTCGATCGCCTCCTCGGGGGAATTGAAGAAAATACCGTCGAAAAACTCACCTGCTTCATACCCGCCCGCCAATCGTTCCTTTGGGATGTTCGCCTCGGGGTCGTCGACGCATGCCACGATCTCATCCGAAAAATCAGCGGGATCGACCCTGGCGGTGAGGTCGTAAGCATAGATGTAGCGCTCGCCCTCCCTGCCGTCGGAATACGTGACCTCCTCGGTCCTGACGACGCCGATCCAGCCGAGTGCGACCGCCGCACCGAACGCGGTGCCGCAGATCATAAGCGAGGCAAGGCATATCGCAGTCACGGCGAGCCATTTACGCCCGTGAAATACGCCGCCGAAGCCCTTTTCGGAGGACTTTTTTACGATCTTCGACTCGTCAAAATCGGAAACCGCTTCGAAAATATCCCTTTCGTTCATACCTTGATACCTTCCTTTTCCAATATTTTTTTGAGTTTTTTCCTTGCCCTCGCAAGCTTCATCTTGACCCTGCTCTCGCCCATGCCGAATTTTTCGGAGACCTCCTTAACGGAGAGGCATTCCTTATAGCGGGCGACGAACACCCGTGCGTCGTCATACGGCAGGGAGAGTATGAAATCGCTCATCACCCCGCGAAGGAGTATGCCCATATCGACGTCCTCCGCGTGAGCCGGCAGACATTCCGCAAGCTCGTCGAGTATCAGCGGCTCCTTGCCGCCGCCCCGTTTCTGCGCCGTCTGCCTATCGTGGATATCGAGCGCAGTGGTGCGGGTGAGCTTTTTCAGATAATTCGGCAGGCTGGCCGGCGCGGGGGGTATGCCGTCCCATGCCTTTAAAAGCACGTCGTTCACGCATTCCTCCGCGTCACCGCTGTCACCGAGCATATTGAAGGCAATGCTGAAAAGCAATCCGCGGTACTTTGCATAGGTCTCGGCAGGCGCCTGTTCCGAGCGTTCCATGTAAAGCTTTATGATATCTTCATCTTTCATAATGAATACCTCCGCGTGTTTTTCAGCTCTCATCCTCTAATACGGTTTTCGGAAGGTGCGCGTCACATGATCGCGTATTTTTATCCGCCGGCAAATGACAGTAAATGAAAGCAGCAAACCGGGCAACCCTGACGGATTGCCCGGTCCTGTTTTTCAAAGCATTACTGCAAAAGCCGTTTTCGCCTCAATAACCGCAGTTGAGTATGAAGCCGCAGTGGTAGGCGTCGATCTCGTATTCGTCGAACTCCGCTGCGTAATCCCCGGTGTGGACGACTATCATATCGACGAGCACGCAGCCGCAGCAGTCGCCGAATATGTAGTCCTCCATTTGGGCGCTCACGTTCCCATCCGCGATATCGCGCAGCTCATCCATGCTTATATCGAGCTTGATGGTTTCCAGCGTTATGGGATCGTAAACGTCGATCTCGGCGATCTCGGCATTCTCTCTGAGCACCGGCTCAAAGAGCCTGCCGACCTGCGGGAAGTATCTCATTATACGGTCGTAACCCTTCTCTTCATCGGGTATGGACTCGATGAAGCCGAGGCCGTCGGTATGGAGCATCCTGCCTTCACTGCCGCCGAGCACCTGCTCGGGCTCATAACAGGTCGTGCCGTAGGCGAACGTCGTGCGGGGAGCGTACGTGAATTCGTGCTCCTTGAGCTGCAGATAGCCGTCGTCCTCAAGGCCCTCGTAGGGATCGTGCGCGGACGCTTCGTCGAGCGGCACCATGGTGAGGTCCTTGTACCTCAAAACGGCCTCATCCTCGCCGTAATAGGCGGGCATGATCAGCTCGAAGCCGTAACCGTTCTCCTCCCACACGGCGATTTGCTCAAGATTGCTTTGGAACGACCAAGTTCCGAAGACCTCATGGAAGAAGAAGCCGAAATTGTTGTCGTTTATGGACCTTGCAAACTCCTCGGCGGAGCCCTTCTGCCAGTTCCTGAACCAGATGAGCACTACTCGGTTGGGATCCTCCTCCTCGACGATGTAGTCCTTATCGATGCCGTACGTTACGGTCACCTTATCGGACTCGACGGTGATATCCTCAAGCTCGGCGCCGTAAATGACCCTCGTGGGCATATAGATCATGTCAAGGCCGCTCAAAACGTCGGCGCTGTCATTATGCTCGCCGCAGTTCACCTCGGCGCTTAAGGTCACGACGGAGTCGAACACCTTTGGCTCCGCGTAAACGACGGGCGCGGTCTCGATCGGCTCGGCCGCAGCCATGGCCGGATCGAGCGTCGCGGCGACTTCTGCATCCCCGTTCGCCTCGGAAGGCGCGGGCGCTTCGGTGGGCGCGGGCGCTTCTGTCGTTTCCGTATATCCGGCAGGATCGGGCAGATCGGCGTCGATATCGGCCTTCTTTGGGGCAAGCAGCTTAGGCAGCACTGTCGCGGCGCCGGCTATCAAGACCAGCGCTGCGGCAGAGATCAGCCACGGCAGTGGGTTTTTCTTCATTTTTCCGGCGTTCGCGGCCTCGGAAACGAGCGCGTCGTCCATATCGGTGAGCGCCTCGGAAGTCTTGATGGTTTTTTCATTCACAGATGATCCCCTCCTTTTATAAATTCTTCTTTCGTCAGATAGCGCCGAAGCTCCCTTCTTGTTCTTGCAAGAAGCACGTTGACCCTTTTTTCGGTAATGCCGAAGCGGGCGGCAATATCCTTCACGCTGTCAAAGAACCAGATGCGCCGCATGAACACGCCCCTCTGCTCCGCGGGAAGGCGGCTGACGAATCCCATGATGGCGTGTGCAAGCTCCTCCGCCTCAAGTTCTTCCTCCGCTCCGCCGCTCCCCGCAAGGCAGCTCTCCAGCTCCTCTAAGGGCACGGACGCGGCGAACTTTCTCTTGGAAGAATCCGCGCGATAACGCATCAGCGCCTCGTTGCGGGCAGCCTTAGCCGCGTACGCGGTGAGATTCTCAGGTTTTGCGGGCGGAATGCAGGACCACAGCTTGAAATACACGCTCGAAACACATTCCTCAACGTCACGCGGGTCGTTCAGAATGTTCGAGCATATGCTGCGGCACAGCCCGCCGAACCTTGCGTCTATGGCTTCGACGGCGGACTCGTCCCTTTTGTTGAGCAGCGCGATTATCTCGCTGTCGTTCATGCTTATCGTCCTTTCCTTGCTGCAGGGCCTTACACCCTTTAAGATGCGGGAAATCGGCTTATTTTGAAGAGCACTCGGAATATATTATAAAGATCCCCCGCATGAGCGGGGAATCTTGGGGATCATATTCTTTCAGGCGTCAGGCGTTTTCCTTCATCGCCCTGATCTTTTCGGTCAGCATGGGCACGACCTTATTCAGGTCGCCCACCACGCCGTAATCGGCGATATTGAATATGGGAGCGGTCTCGTCGCGGTTGATGGCGATTATTATCTCGCTCTCCTCCATGCCCGCCATATGCTGTATGGCGCCGGAAATGCCCACGGCGATATAGAGCTTGGGGCGCACGGTCTTGCCCGTCTGGCCGACCTGCAGCTCCTTATCCGCCCAGCCCGCGTCAACCGCGGCGCGGCTTGCAGCCACTCTGCCGCCCAGGACTTCCGCAAGGTCGTAGAGCATTTGGAAATTCTCCTTGGAGCCCATGCCGCGGCCGCCGGAGACGAGTATCTTCGCCTCGGAGATATCGGCGGATTCGTTCATCTTTTTGATCACGTCGAGTATCTCGATATAGCGGTCGTTGCGCTCGAACTTGACGCCGAAGGGCAGCACGCGCGCCTTCCTGCCGGGCTCGCGCTCGCATTTCTGCATGACGCCGGGACGCACGGTGGCCATCTGCGGACGGAAATCGGGGCAGATTATGGTGGCCATAAGGTTGCCGCCGAAGGCGGGACGGGTCATTAAAAGCCTGTCGGTTTCGGGATCGATCTCAAGCCCGGTGCAGTCGGCGGTGAGGCCGGTGTGCACGCGCGCGGAAACGCGGGGAGCAAGGTCGCGCCCAATCGTGGTCGCGCCGTAAAGCACTATCTCGGGCTTGAAGAACTCTATCGCGCTGTACATGGCGTGCGCATAGGGCTCGGTCATATAGCTTTCCAGAGCGGGATCGTCTATCAGCACGACGGTATCCGCG
>JAEEGL013045901.1_pt1 | contig 10177 bp, 7 predicted proteins | sample 9134231 | NCBI WGS metagenome assembly JAEEGL01 (sample SAMN16246548, study PRJNA631951) | gut metagenome | biome: gut microbiome; feature: rumen; material: fiber-attached | host: Bos | place: Iran: Karaj | collected 2018-10
CACGTACTCCTTCTCCTGGTCGGAAAGTTTTTCGCGCTTCATCACCTCGTCGTAGTTGGCATCCCAATCGTCCCAATACGAACTTTCAAAATCGCCTTTTTCAGCCCTTTCGTAACAAGCATCAGAATACCAGCTGGTGCGGGTGTTGAAGAAGGTGTTGAGGTCGAAGTCTTTGAGCCAAAATCCGTGCGAGGCATATACATATGCCTTCGTGAAGCGGAGCCTCTGATACGACATCGACTCCACAGGCTCGGTGAAATCTATGTTCTTGGGCAGTTTTGCCTTGCCATTGAAAAACTCCTTGTCGGATACTTTCAACGGCGGCAGATTTTTGTCGTCTTCCTGCGGCGCGGAGGATGTTTTGACGGAGTTATCTTCGGCACTGGCATTGCCCTGACTGCCAGAATTGCCGCCGCCACATCCCGCCAATACTGTGAGCGCAAGGCAGGGAATTAGGATTCTTTTCATAATAATGATGTGTTAGTTGTTTCGATGGCAAAAATAATAAAAAACTTTGAAAAAAAATCCTATTCCTCAACATAACACTCAAATTTTGGCCCGAAGCCCTTGATTCTGTACATTGCGCGTACCACCGAATCGCCGCACTGCTCGGTGGAGATTATACGGGCGGGCGTGGAGTCGCGCTCTATGCGGAAGGTGACTATGGGACAGCCAAGCCGCGAGCCGAGCCACAGCGGGCGAATGAGCTGTCCGTCAAATAGTTTGAAGATAAAAAGCCTATTGTCTTCGGTGCGCCAATAGCGAGTTTTTTTGATGACGCCAACCACTATTTCGGGCAGACCATCACCATTGACATCTCCATAATCATAATGATAAATGGCATGACGCAACGGCCATACCGACAGAGTGTCGCCCGTGTCGGCAATGTGCAAGATGGTTGCGAGGCTGTCGTCGGCGTCAACAACAACCACACGCCCAAAATCCGTGCGGCAAATCTCGCCGGATTTTTGGGCGCATGAGGCTACGAGCAGCGTAATAGTTACTATTAAAAAAAGAAATAAACGCATCAGCAACTATCACAATACTAAAACGCATCCCGAGACAGATGGTTGCGTTCGGCGTTTTCCTTGGCGCGCTGATTGACCACCGAAAGGTTCATGTACGAGAGCCTGCCACGCGAAAGGATTACCTCAAGATTGTCCTTGAGATAGACATAACCCATCGGCACGGCGTATTGGTCCATGTCCTGAAAACGGTCGCCCTGCATGATTTCCTCCATGATGATGTCCGACATACCACCGTCAAAACGCTCAAACACGAAGTCCAATCCGCACAATTTGTCCTTGAAAAACGCCGCATTTGCCAATATCAGCGAGTAGGTGCGTCCATCGGCAAAACTCATTTCGTACTCCACGTTGCCAATGGAATTGCGCTTGGCCTGCTTAGCCTTGATGGCAGCCTTGGTAACCTTCACAAACTCCTTCTCAGACATTCCGAACTTGTAATTGCCAAATGCATTGGTAATTACAATCGGCGACTGCTCGCACTTGGCGATTGCTGCCTTGAGGTCGGCGGCATTGGCGTTTGAGGCATTGGACACTACATTGACATTAGTATTGCTATTGACAATCTGAGACTGCTGGTATCCATTGTTGCCCGAGACACCACTCTTGCCCGGCGTGAAATTTTGCGCCGACGCAACTCCTACCTGCAACAGCAACGCAGTGGCTATTATAAATAGTCTTTTCATAATACTGACTGTTGATTGATACTTAAAAATATGTCGCTAAGATAAAATATTTTTTCCATAACAGAAAAAATTTATAACTTTACCAGCAAAAATTATGCATAACCATTAAATTACGTACACAAAATGAGAACAAACTTTGGCGCGAAAGCCCTTCTGTATCCGATGCCGGTGCTTATAATCGGCACTTACGACGCCGACGGCAACCCCGACGCAATGAACGCGGCTTGGGGCGGCATTGCCGACGACACACAAATCAACATCTGCCTCTCCCCCACCCACAAGACGGTGGCTAACCTCAAGGCTACCGGCGCATTCACCGTGAGCGTAGCCACAGCCAATTACGTTGCAGAATGCGACTATTTTGGCATCGAGAGCGGCAACAAGGTATCCGACAAGATAGCCCGCGCAGGCATGCACGTCACCAAATCGACATTGGTGAACGCGCCCATCATCGACGAGCTGCCATTCTGCCTTGAGTGCAAGGTGATTAGCTACGACGACAAGACCTGCCGTCTGCTCGGCGAGATTGTCAATGTCAACGCCGACGAATCGATTGTGGTGAACGGCAAAATCGACGTGCAGAAACTCGCACCCATCACCTTCGACTCGTCAAACCACGCCTACATAAAGCTCGGCGACAAGGTGGGCAATGCATTCAAGGACGGCAGCAAATTCAAAAACTAACAAAATGAGATACACGTACACGACATCAGGCACTTGCTCCACGCAAATCGCCTTCGACAAGGACGAGAATGGCGTAGTGACCAACGTAGAATTTACAGGCGGCTGCCACGGCAACCTGAAGGCAATCTCAAAACTGGTGAACGGCATGACCGCCGAGCAAATTGCCCAAATCCTCGCTGGCAATACCTGCCGCACAAAACCCACTTCCTGCGCCGACCAGCTCGCAAAGGCCGTCACAAGCGTATAGAACATTTAAACACTAAAACGATGCAAAAACTACTAACAATCATCATCCTGCTGATGCTGCCATTCTCGCTAATGGCGCAAAACAACATCAGAATCACAGGAAATGTCACCGACAAAAACACTGGCAAGCCTCTCGGCGGCGTCAGTGTAACACAATTTGGCTCTACCAACAGCACATTGACCGATCCCAACGGCAATTACGACATCACAGCACCGGACAACGCCAAATTGATGTTCAAACTCTCACAACACACATCAGTCCTAATAGCCATCAGAGGAAAGCAGAGCATAAGCATCAAAATGAGAAAAGGCGACCCTCTGGATATCATAGAATACTTTGAACTATCTGGACGCACATACGACATCAATACTGGTGAACCAGTAGCTGGCGTCACAATCACTCAGGACGACACAGAAAACAGCACCACAACCGATGCAGATGGCCACTACTCCATGCTAATATCAGATGAGGACGACCCAGAAATGGAGTTCAAACACAAAAGATATTACATTAAAAAAGCGGACGCACAGAAAAACGGTACATTAGATATGCCGATGTGCAAATACTCAAAGCACGAGTTTGCTCTTACAGGCGGAGCATATTCTATGGCGGGTCCGTTTTGGGGAAAAGACTACACCACCACCAACGACATCGTAATTGGAGCTGTCAATGTCTCCTATCTGTACTCAATAGTCAAGTGTTTTTCTGTGGGGATGATATATTCGCACGGTTTTACAATTGCAAACGACGACGTTACAAATGTGGATGCTGATTACAACTCCATTATGCTTGGAATGAGATTCAATTGGCGTTCAGGCACTCACTTGAAAATGTATTCCAAATTTGCAGCAGGTTTCACCAAATACAATTGTACATACACTCCCTACTACAACTACTCATACAACTATTCCCAAATCACCAGTCCAAGGCTCACGGACAAAGGTACTGATTTCGATTTTCATGCCACACTTTTTGGCGTAACAGCCGGCGGACAGCATCTCAAGGCTCTTGTTGAGTTTGGATTCGGCAGTTGTGGCTTAATACAAGCGGGTGTGGTTTATGAATTCTGACACAATCACTGATGCGAAAAAAAATTACCGAAAATTTATATGTAAATTTTCGGTAATTTTTGTTTATAATGACCCGTGCCGCAAGGCGAGGAATCTTAGCTTATTTTCCTGCCACTGCCTGTGTAGCGTTGATGATATTGAGCACATCGGTGAGGTTGTTTTTCTCATTGGCGGTGAGATTTTTGGCTGCTTCGCCATTGAGCATACCGGAGATTGTGCCCGCCCTCGATGTCAATTGTCCGAGGAGGTCGCCGAGTCCGCCGCCAGAAGTCTGCTGCTGCTGACCGCCGCCCATCATACCACCAAGCACGCTGCCGAGCACATCGCCCATACCGCCGCCAGATTGCTGCTGAGGCTGACGCTGTTGCTGACCGCCGCCCATCATGCCGCCGAGCACGCTGCCAAGCACATCACCCATACCGCCGCCAGTCTGTTGCTGGGTCTGCTGCTTGCCCATCTGCGATGCCACCATGCCACCGAGCACGCTGCCAAGCACGTCGCCCATACCGCCACCAGACTGCTGTGTCTGCTGCTGTTGCTGCTGTCCGCCGCCCATCATGCCGCCGAGCATACCGCCAAGCGAGCCGCTGCCAAGCGCACTACCGAGGATGGAGCCAAGTCCGCCGCCTGCGGTATTGTTGTTGTTGCCACCCATGAAGATGCTTGCCATACTGATGATGGACGAGAGGTCGATGCCCGAGTTCTGAACCGATGTATTAGGTTTTTTGATAACCACGTCGGCGAGCGAGATCACCGTTTTGAGAATTGATGAAAGATCCATATTTGCTATTTTTAATTAGTTTTTGAATTGTTCGTTATGTATTACGCCCCTAATTTATTCATAAAAATCGAAAATGCAAATATTTTTTGTATTTTTTTTCACTTTTCTTCGTTATAGTACGAATAGTCAATGCCTTTCATCAAAAACTCGCCGTCGTCTAAGCAAACCTCTCCGCCAAAAACGCGCATACAGCTACACCGGCGGTCTCGGTTCTGAGCCGCGTATTGCCGAGGGACGTGGGACGATAGCCGTTGGCAAGGGCGAGGGCTATCTCATTGTCGCTGAAATCGCCCTCTGGGCCTATCAACGTGCAAAAATCATTGAACCCTGCGGCGTTTTGGGAGAAAAACTTCTTTTCCTGCGGCTCGCAGTGCGCTATCATCTTGCACTCTGATTTGCAATTGGTTATGAAATCCTTATACGGCGTCAGTTCATTGACTACTGGCATTATGACATTGCCGCTCTGCTTGACCGCCGAGACCACAATCTTTTGCAAGCGGTCTATCTTCAATACCTTGCGCTCGCTGTGTTCGCAGAGCAACGGCGTTATCTCGTCGATGCCAAACTCGACGGCTTTTTCTACGAACCACTCAAAACGGTCGATGTTTTTGGTAGGGGCAATGGCTACGTGATTGCGGTACGGACGGATGTAAACGTCTGACGAAATGGATGTTATCGTTGCACCGCAACATTTTTTGTCGCAGAGAGTAAGCTCCGCGTCATAAATGTGTCCGCAGCCGTCTATCACCGAGATAATCTCGCCGGGGCGAAGGCGCAACACCTTGGCACAGTGTGCGCTCTCGTCCTCGTCGAGGTAAATCTGCTGTCCCACGACGGCATTGCGGGCGTCGGGGACGTAAAAGAGATGGGCGTTTTCTTTCATTACCAACTGATGATTAATCGTCAATGTAATCCTGCTCCTCTTCGTCGTCAGCGGCAGGGGCTACTTCGCCTTGCTGCTGCTCCACTTGCTGAGGCTCTTCCTGCTTCTTCTGAGGCTCTTGCTTCTGAGGCTGTTGCTGCTCATGGCTGTCGTCCATTGGCGTGGGGTCGTCCTCAAGGATGAAGTCGTTGTCTTCGTCCTTATTGTCGGCGGGCGTTGTATCGTCGGTGTCGCCGCCGGAAGGATTGTCGTCGGAATCGATGTCGCTATTGATATTTTTCATATCGTCGGCGTCATCCACAATGGGAATAGTGCCATTGAAGGAACGGATGAACTTGTTTTTGTTTTCGTCCGCACCAAGCACAAACTGGTACTCGTTTTTATCAACTTTCGTCACACGGTCTTTTTCCTTGGTGTTGACAATCTTGTTGTTGAAGTCGTCGTCGTTGGATGAAAGGCAATACATAAATCCCGCCTTATAATTGAAGTAGTACCAACGTTGCGGAGTCGGCTGGAGGAAGATGCTTATCTGGTCGCCCTTCTTCTCATTGCGGATAATCTCCACATAGCCCTTCATATATTTAGCTACAGGTGTGCCGCCAATAAAGCCAACACCGATGTCGCCGCTCGAACGGTAAGACAATGTGGCTGTATCGTAGTACATCTGCACGTCGCTCAGGACGATAGTCTTATTGAGACCGTTGGGCGTCTTGCCGAGGTCGCCAGAGAGTTCGTAGTTTTTCAATAGAGCCTGCACGGTATCGTTGCCAAGCACGTACTCCATACGGCGACGTATCTTGCGTTCATTCATGAATACCGGCGCAAGGTTCACCACGTCGTTCACTTCCTCGGTCATCGACTTGATGACATCGGCACGTATCGGGAAATTGATGGTCATAAACATCGCGCCCGAAATCGTCTTCTTGTCCCTATTATGATAAAATTCGCCCGACGTAACAAGCTGTACGGGGTTCATATCGACATTGGTGGTGATAGTACCCTCACCATAAACATTGCACAGGTTGCTCTGGAACACCATATAATTGGCGGCATAGCTGCTGTCGCGCAGACGGCGCGGCGTTGCCTCGCGATATTCCTTAGTCTTGGTGTCGTAGGTGAGACCACGGTTGACAGCGAGTACCTCCTTGTCGGTGACATTGTGCTTGTGTCCCATAAAGATAGAATAGAGATCCTGATTCTTTTCGTCGTAGAAGAATCCGGTGTAGAGACGACGTCGTTTCTGGTCGGCAACCTTCTCCGAAATCGGGAACAAGATGGAGTCAGGATTGATAGTACCCTCGAAGATGAACGGCATAATGGTGGAATCGCAATCCTGCTGGATGATGGCGTATCCATTGAACTTGATACCCGGCGTAGCACCATTGAAGGAGTATTTGCCATCAAACTTAAACTGCGGGCTTATGAAGAAGTTTTGCTCCTCGGGCACATTACCGATACCAAACGAAACTCTAACCTTCGGAGCCTTGGCTGCGGTGTCGAGCTTTATCATACGGATTTCCATGGAATCGAGGTCGAGGTAAGCCTTTTCCTTGTTGTAGTTTTGATACTCATACTGACCACCAATCGCCTTGAAATAACGCTTGTCCCTGAGCTTGACCGAGGTCTTGACAACGCGGTGGATGAGGGTATCGAGATTTGCGGTGATGACAGCGTCGTCGAAACGGTCGATGTCGCCGCCACGGTTGATTCTGATGACTCCCGACGGCTTTATCTTGGCGTCCACCACCCTGATGATGCCCGGCTCGTGGACGTTGATGACATCCTCCTTGTTGGCAAATGTGGTGTAGAGTGCGTCGTAACGGAGCGAGTCCTTGTGGCTAATCATTGTAGCACCGGCGAGCAGAGCCTTGGGCGAAGCCTTGTCCCTTCTCATCTTGCGGTATTCAGGGGTGGAGCGGGTGATGCGGCTCTCGTCGTAATTGGTCAATTTGTCGCCAAAGCGGTACGACCTCTCGGCTACCGTCCACTCAAAAAATTCAGTCCTCTGCGAGTACCTATGATGCGGGAAATGCACTCGCGCCGAGTCACCCGAGACCACAAACTGCGCACGGTCAACATTGAGGTCACACTTGACGTCGTAACGGTCGGTGTAGAAGTATCCAGTGGAATCTCCAGGCGAGGAGTAGTCAAAATTGCAGAACACAGTACTGTCGGCGTCAAACGAAGAATTCTTGAACAGCATCTTGTCGGAGAAGAACGCCGCGTCGGAATATAGCAATTCGCCCTGCGCCTTCATACTCTTGGGCGAGTAGTCGATATTGCCATTGAAGGCGAGCTGCTTGTCGAATACGGAGAGTGCAGTATCGCTGGTATATATAGCAAAATTGTCCTTGTGCGGATACCAGAGGATGTCGCAAGAATCGGACGTAACTCTCGGATATTCAGCCTCGACATCCTTGGTGGATGATATTTGAGAAATGGTGACAGGGTCTATCTTCAATGTGTGACACGTGCCGACCACTGAGTCGGGATAGAATGTGAAATGCTGGCTCTCAGCAGTGGCGGTCAGGTATTCGATTTTGCCGCTGCCACCAAGGCCCGAGCCATTGAGGGCGACATCTTGGTAATAACGACCTTTGCCGCCATAGACTGGCTTGCCTTCCCCTGGCGTGGGGATGTCGAATCCGAGCGACAAGTCCTGCTGCACCGTAAGGGTAACGTCCATATCGTCAAAAATACCCGACACGAAATCACCCTTAGCCTGTACGCCGTTGAGTTTCAAGAAATTGAGACTATCAAGCCTAAACGGTGTCACCTTCATGTGGAACTTGTCGCGGGAGTAGCTTTCGGAAATCAGCTTGTCATAATACACATACGCTGTATCGCTCGTGATGATTCTTGGAAATTCGTCGTATGTCTTGCGTCCCGACTTATTGTTGATAGAATCGAGGTAAAGCACGCCCTTGACATTCTCAAGCACCGAGTGCACGGAGTCGATTTCATTTTTCTTGGTCTTTTCGTTGTAATTGACGGTAAGCATCGCCATAGAGTCGCACTGCGGGATGTCGATGCGGAATTTGTCGTAATCAAACTTGAAGTCGTCGCCATAAAAATCCGCGAGACCCGCCTGAATCTTGCCCCTAAGCTCCATTGCAAGATGCCTGTGGACTGTGATGGAGCTATCCGGCACAGCCTTCACCATACGCTCCGGGCTAAGGTCGAAAGGCCGCGCACCAAATATTTCCATATCGTAAGTCTTGAGGTTGATGATGGCGTTGATGCCATTTTTGCCAACAGACGAAACGATGGAAATACCGTCGTAGTCCTTCTTGCCGCTGTGCGCGCCGAGGTAGTCGTGCATCTTCTGGGCTATATGCGCGCCACGGGTATTGACGTCGTACTCCACAAAACCGTCGTAAGAAAGTTTCATAAGCATCTGGTGTACCTGGATCTCGGAGAACACAAGGCCTTCCTCCTTGTTGAGGTACTTCTGAAACTCCTTGGCGGTAAACTTGTCGGACATCTTCACCCTCATAAAGTCGCGCAACGCAATGAGCGGATGCACCTTGTCCATACCCTGCAACTGATTGTAACGCTGCGAAGAATAGTGGTCGATGGACTCGAATACGGCATAATCGTAAGGCGCGGCGGGACGTGTGCAGAGATATATGGCGGTGTCGTTGCGCGTCCATTCCAATTGATTGACATCTATCTCAAAATGGTGGTAGGTGTCCCTGTAACGGGCGTTTTCCATACCGGAATTGCCCTTGAAGAGGATGAGTTTTTCGGCTTCGGAATCATATTTGAGCTTGACGCCCTTGTGTGTGATGCGTCCAGTGTCGGGTCCCATCTGCATAGTGATATTGGCGGACTGCGCCTCAAGTTTTTTGAGACCAAACACGAATGCCTTGGATTCTGCGGTGAGGAAAGGCTTGTCATTGTACTTAAAGACAAGTTTGGCGTATTTCGCGCTGTCATTGACCTCGCCCTGGAAAAGCACGCCATTCTGCGCGTAACCGCCCACATAATCGATGCCATCCGCGAGGTTGGGTATCTGGATGTCGGTGTTGTAGCTCGAAAACTGCGGATACCTGGCCTTCTCCCCAATTCCGTTTGCCACAAGTTTGTCGCGGTATGAGCCTTTGATTGACTTTTTGAAATATTTGATATTGGAAAATTCGACGTTCTCCGCCTCAAACTCAGCTCTCTTGGTCTCAATCTCGTAATCCTTCAACGTGGCATACACGCTGTCGGCGGAGAGATTGCCGCGCCGCCAATCGACCTTGCCGCCCTTGCCCTTCCAAATACGGTCGTTGTAGCTATATGTGCCAGACGTACCGTAGATGACGAGCGAGCTGTCTTGACGCATCTTGCATCGGATGTCGGTATTGTCGGTCTTGACCACGATGTCTTTTTCACCATCAACAGTCTCCACTGTCATCTTGAAACTGGGCGATGTCATATACCACGACTTCGACGACGAAACCTCCAGACTGTTGGTGGAAAGCAAGTCGGCTACAAAAACAGCCACGTCATTGATTTTGGACATCGAGACCTGCGGATTGTTGAGCATTTCGAGCATATATTCAGCCCAGGGCATAAATTCGCCGAGGTTTCCCTTGTCCCAAAAACCATTCAACACCCTGACGAGATTGTGCATGTGGGGCGTCGGAGTGGCGCGTTTCTGGATGTAACTGTTCATAAGGATTACGATTTCGGCGCGGTACTCGTCCGAAATCTTGTGCTGCACCAGCTTTTCGGTAAACTTCTTGACGTCCGCCTTCATCTCTTCGTTTTTGGACGAGCGGACGCCCATATAATCTTCAAGTTCTTTTGGAAG
>JAEEGL013404342.1_pt1 | contig 10177 bp, 7 predicted proteins | sample 9134231 | NCBI WGS metagenome assembly JAEEGL01 (sample SAMN16246548, study PRJNA631951) | gut metagenome | biome: gut microbiome; feature: rumen; material: fiber-attached | host: Bos | place: Iran: Karaj | collected 2018-10
CGTTTCATGTTTCATCTTTGGCCTTGATGGATTACTCTCTTTGTCAGGATAAGGATCAATGATCGGCTTTACGTCAAAGCCCTTATAGCTGTGCTTTCGGTCATGATAGACGTTTACATCATCATAAAGATAACTCTTGCGGCTGGTTCCCTGTTTCTCATGACTGTTATTGTAGTAATTCGTCTGATTGTCATAAAGATAGCTTTTGTGACTGTAGCCGACCTTTTTACCATTCCTGTCATAATAATTCGTCTGGCCCGGCATGAAATAGCTCGGTCTGCTGTAACCGATCTTCTTACCGCTGGAATCATAGTAGTTCCTCTCATTATCGTAAAGAAGACTCCTGCGGCTGTATATCTTTTTCCCGTCCCTGCCGAAAAACAGCTTGCTCATTCAGATCATTCCTTATTTTTAAGTTCCTCGAACTTGGCAGCCATAGTCGGATTGTTTCTGGTCAGTTTTCTGACTGTCAGTTCCTGAGCCTTGTTATTGGCCAGTCTCAGCTGATTGCCTGATGTCTGCAAGGCTTCCTTGATCTTCTGAAGATGGGTAATTGACTTGTCTATCTCTTCAATTGCCCTCTCATAGGCCTTATGTGCTGACTCCACGTTCTTGCCGAAGCGGTCCTTGAAGTCATTCATTTCATTTTCAAAGTTGGTGATGTCGATGTTCTGCATCTGTGTTTCGATCAGAGCCTTCTTTGTCGCCACGTTGTTTCTGGCCGCATTTCTTAACATCGTAATGATCGGAATGAAGAACTGAGGTCTGATGACGTACATCTTTTCATAGCGATGACTCATGTCCACGATGCCGGTATTATAGTAGTCACTGTCTTCCTCAAGCATGGAAACAAGTACGGCATACTCGCAGTTCTTCTCTCTGCGGTCCTTGTCCAGTTCCTTCAGGAAATCTTCATTTCTGTGCTTGGTAGCCGTGGTGTCCATCTCATTCTTCATCTCAAACATGATGGATATGAACTCAACGTCATCCTCGTAATCACGGTAGATGTAGTCTCCCTTGCTGCCGGTCCTGGCGTCATTGTCCTTCTCAAAGTAGGCGTTCTGGAAGCCGGTAGAACGCAGTTTGTTGAATTCATTTTCACAGTGTCTTTCCAGTGATTCACCTACCATCTTGGTAGACAGTCTGCTCTTGAAGTCTTTGTATCTTTCAATCTCCTCATCCTTGAACTTGATCTTTTCCTCGTATTCGCTGACTAGGGATTTCTGCTTCAGCAGATATTCGTTTTCCTTGTTTGTCAGCTGACTGTTAAGTTCAGTGATGTCCTGCTGTTTCCTGTTTATTTCTTCCTGCATCTCAGCTCTGGCCTTATTTACTGCCAATTCCTTCTGCAGATCTGAGCTGGCAAGTCTGCCCTGCAGATCGACCAGCTGTCTATCCTTCTCGGCGAGTTTGCCCTGGATGACGGTATTCATGTTCTCATTTGCCTGTCTGATCTTTTCCTCAAGTTCAGCGATCCTTCTGTCCCTTTCACTTAAGGCGGTAGTTACGGCCACGGACTTTTCATTATCAAAGTTGCTGATTTCAGCCTTCAGCTGCGTCAGCTCAATGTCCTTTCTGGCCAGATCCTCACGGTACTGCTTTTCAACCTCGTTTCTGGCAATGGTAACGGCGCTTTCTCTCTCCTTGAGCAGCTGGTGTTCCCGTTCATGCAGTTCCCTGGCAAATTCATCATCTCTGACCTGTTTAAGTATCTGAGCGTACCCGGTGTCATCTACCTTGAACACCTCTCCGCATTTTGGACATCTTATGTTCATATTATCGCTTCCTTCGTACTGCTATCATTATATCAAAAATAAAAAAATCTTTCTGCCTGCAGAAAGATTTGTTTGCAATGGTCGGAGTGACAAGATTTGAACTTGCGACCCCTTGGTCCCGAACCAAGTGCACTACCAAGCTGTGCTACACCCCGTGTCCGCTATATATTCTATCACAAAAAATGATTTTTAACACTAAAAGATGAAAAATAAACACAGGTATGACAAAGGGGCCCGAAGGCCCCTTCTAAATGTCTCTATGCTTCAAATACAAATGCTCTGTTGTAGGCAGAATGCAGTGCGTCATAGATCTGACCAGGTCTGTCAGCGTCACCGACCAGCACGACGTTATCGCCGAACTCTTCGCATAATTCACTGATGAGAGGTCTTTCACTTCTGACACCCATGGCCAGGATCACCGTATCAGCAGGAATGAACTTTTCTTCCTCTGTCTTGGTATCCTTTACCTTGACGCCGTTATCTTCAACGCTTACCAGAGCTGTTGACTTGGCAATGGCACCGCCCTGCTTCATGATCTCCTGAGCCAGATGCATTACGACACTTGGATACAGGTTGCCACCGACCTTGTCGAGCATTTCAACTACTGTCACCTTGTGATCCTTGCCCAATAACTCTGCAGTCTCCAGTCCGGTTACACCGCCGCCGACGATGACCAGATCACCCTTGGCTTCAGCCTTGCCTGCCAGTACGTCTTCAGCAGTTACGGCCTTTTCAATGCCAGGCAGATTCGGTCTTACAGCCTTGCCGCCGGTTGCCAGGAATACAGCCTTTACGCCGCAGGCCTTCAGTGTTTCCAGGTCAGCCTTTGCGTTCAGTCTTACTTCTACTCCGGCCTTTTCAATTTCAGCCTTCTGAGTCTCAACGAATTCAGTCAGCATTCCCTTGTTTGGAGGCATTGCTGCCAGATTGACCGTTCCGCCTAACTTGTCACCTGCTTCAAACAGAGTAGTCCTGAATCCGCGCTTTGCCAGTACCAGAGCAGCCTGCATGCCGGCAGGACCGCCGCCGATTACGGCTACAGGTGTACCGTTGCCGTTTCTGACCAGCTTGTCTTCACCATATTCAAATTCTCTGCCCAGGATCGGGTTCAGCGTACAGCCTAATGGCAGACCGTCATTGAGGATCCTGAAGCATTCCATGCAGCCAAGGCACTTTCTGATGTAGAGATCTTCGCCCTTTTTGGCCTTTACGCCCCAGTTGGCATCTGCCAGGAAACCTCTGGCAATACCGACGAAGTCGCTTGCGCCTTCTTCCAGCAGTGCTTCTGCAACTGATGGATGCTTGATGTTGTCAACGGCGATAACAGGAATGCTTACGGCATTCTTGATAGCCGTGCTTAAGTGCTTCTTCCAGCCTTCAGCGAAGTATGACGGTTCAATTATGGTTGAACCTGAATCGTACATGCCGCAGCTGACATTGATGCAGGCTACGCCGAGCTTTTCCAGATATACGGCGATCTTTACACTGTCCTCCAGCGTAATGCCGCCAGGCAGGAAGTCATCGCCATTCATTCTGACGGAAATCGGGAACTTAGGACCGCAGTATGCCTTGATGCCCATGATGATTTCCGTAATGAAACGCAGTCTGGCTTCAAAGCTTCCGCCGTACTTGTCAGTTCTCTTGTTAGTATAAGGTGAGAGGAACTGGCTTACCAGATAGCCGTGAGCAGCGTGAATCTCAACGCCGTCAACACCAGCCTTCTGGGCAATTACCGCACCGGTAACGAATTTTCTGACCATTGCCTCTACTTCTTCAGTTGTCAGGGCTCTTGGCTGTTCGCCGATTACCTTACAGGTGACATCTGATGCAGATACCGGCTGCTTTCCGCCAATCAGACGGCTTGGTGTCTGGTTGCCCGGATGATGCAGCTGAACAAACAGCTTTGTACCGTAGGTGTGAACTGATTCAACCAGTCTTGACAGCTGACCAATGACATGGGTATTGGTTACGCTTAACTGGTTAGGTGTACCTACACCTGTCTCATCGTCAATACGGGTGATCTCGGTAATGATCAGACCGGCACCGCCCTTTGCTCTGTCGGTGTAATATCTGATCATTCTCGGGCCAGGTTCGCCGGTTACTTCAGCCAGAGAACAGCCCATGGCCGGCATGACGATACGGTTTCTGATTTCCAGATTGCCTATCTTCCCCGGCTCAAACAGTTTAGGATAGCTCATATTATTTCATTCTCCTTTTTCTACATAAATTATACTTTATCAATGCACGAAAAAAGCCCTTGTTGCTCGGGCTTGTGATTCATTTCACTTATTTCACGAACTTCTTATGTACGGCCTTCACCAGGTCTTCCCTGTTGGTGACCAGATCAACGTAGATGTCCCTCAGGAAATCCTTGTAAAGTTCATAGCTGTATTTCTCAGCCTTTCTGCTTAACAGGGTCTCGTAGAAGTAATCCTCCACTACTCTTGACCTGTCCTTCATCAGAAGACTCAGTTTGAAGATCTTGCTGTCAAAGAGTTCGGGATCTTCACTGGCAATGTAGCCGACCATGGCCGTTTCTCCATGGTACAGCATTCTGGCATACTGTTCGGGATCTTCCTTTATGTTGAAACTTTCAAACAGACATTCAATGATTATCGAGCAGATGCAGAAATAGAGAAAGTCCGTCTCTTCATCGGTCAGCTCATAATCCTTTATGTACTCGTAGGCGGCTGACTTGGCAGTTCCCTTGGTAAACCAGAATTCCTTGTCACTCAGATCTACCATCGAAACCCTCCCATGCCGGTTTGCCCGGATACTGTTTCATTTCTTCTTCGCCTCTTAGTACCCTGAGAGCTCCCAAAGCCATCGTTTCATGCTCATATTCACCTGGATAAACACTTACCGGTGCGATCCATTCGCAATGTTCCCTGATCATGTCAATGACATCATCAAACCGGCAGAGACCTCCGGTAAGAACTATGCCGTCGACCTTTCCCTTAAGCACTGCCGCCATGGCTCCGATGTATCTGGCAGTCTGATAGATCATGGCTTTCCATACCCTTTCGGCTTCCCTGTTGCCGTCTTCCATGAGCTTATGGATCGTATCGGAATTTGAAGTACCGAAATGGCTGGAAAGACCGCCTGTCTGCGAACACATCGATCTGATCTCCTCGCTGCTTTTCTCCCACAGGTAGCGGTTAATGTCGGTAACGGCCATCGTTCCCATTCTGGTAGGTGTAAACGGTCCTTCGCCGCCGCCTGCATCGTTACCGTCGATCATTCTGCCCTTTTCATGTGCTGTTATGGATATGCCGCCGTCAATGTGACAGACGATCAGATTCAGATCATCGTATCTTCTTCCCATATTCTGTGCTTGCTTACGGGCTGCTGCCTTAAGATTCAGAGCATGGCAGATCGCTCTTCTGTAAATGCCCTTCACGCCTGTTATTCTGGCCAGATCCTGCAGTTCATCCACGACCGGAGGATCCATCATCAGACAGATGCCGCCATATTCCCTGTGCAGTCTTTCTGCCATCTGAACACCCAGATTTGAGGAATGATAAAGTCCGCCGGCGCAGTTTCTGGTGTCTTCCAGCAGTTTTTCATTCACTTCGTAGATGCCTGAAACAACGGAATAACATCCGCCGCCTCTGCCGACTATGGCATCGATTCCCTTCAGATCGATTTCGTTTTCCTTAAGGAATTCACTGACCACCTTCATACGGTAGTCAAGCTGGTCATTGATGGTCGGAAACGTCTTCAGCACTGAAGAATCATGAAAAACATCTGTTGAAAACAGACATTTCTCATTTTCATGAAGGGACAGCTTCGTAGAAGTTGATCCCGGATTTATGACAAAAATGCGATACTTCTTCATTTTAATACTTCTCAATTAACTTCCTGTATACTTCATCCGGATCGATCCTGACACCGTCTATGAATCTCTCCCTTATATTACGGTCATCGCCGATGTAGCAGAAGCGTTCCAGCGCTTCCAGAACCGGGATCCTGAATCCCTCATCCTGCATGTTGTCTATGACCAGGGCATTGAACTTATAGCCTTTTTCTATCTTTCCAATGTTGCCGAATACCCTGCCGCCGGCTGCGGTAGCCATGTAGAAGGCATTGGCAAACACTGCTCTCTTATAGTCTTCCTCGTAGAATTCCTTCATCTTGGAAAGCTGCAGTGCCCGGCTTATCTGACGGTAGATTCCAAAGAAATGACCGCCGCCGACATCCGAACCTATGGCGATGTCATAACCCTTTTCATGCAGCGAAGTTACCGGCATGATCCCTGCCGTTATGTTAGTCGTAGCGTCCGGACAGTGTACTGAAACCGCACCGTACTGTCTGAAGATCCTGTCTTCAGTTTCCGTCGGGAATATGACATGGGCGAAGATCTTAGGACCGCTGCCCTGTAACAGACCGGTCATTTCATATATTTCACCGTCTGACGTACACATTGGGAAAAGTTCCCTGGCCCAGGCTGCCTCAGCCTTTGATTCAACAAGATGAGTATGAACGCCAACGTCATATTTCCGGCACAGTTCACCAAGTCCCTCCAAAAGTTTCTTTGAACATGTCGGAGCAAATCTCGGTATGATGATCGGTTTAACTCTGTCGCACAGATCAATGTGTTCCCTAATGAATCTTTCCGTTTCCCTTATTGATTCCTCAGTTTTTTCAACATAGTATTCAGGAGAATTCATGTCCATGTTGATCTTTCCGGCATAGGCGTACAGGCCGCTGTCAATGAGCATCCTGAACAGCAGATCGCATGCCTCATAGTGAATGGTTGAAAACAGATTCACCTGCAGACTGCCGTGTCTGATGAAATCCCTGATCACCTGCGGATATATCACTCCTGCATAGGCTCTGTCGGCAAACCTGCTTTCCTGCGGGAATGTATAGGTATTCAGCCATTCAAACAGCAGACAGTCCATGCCAACTCCCCGTTCGACATACTGCGGGGCATGCATGTGCAGATCGGAGAATGCCGGTATGATGAGCCTGTCGCCATAATCACAGATATCGTATTTTTTGTACTCTTCCGGCAGTTCATCATGAACGCCTGATATGATGCCATCCTCAACGACAACGTATCCTCTTTCGTGTACATCCAGTTCATCCCAGCTTCTGCTGGAAATGATGTTTCCTCTGTATATGCTAATTGCCATTTTCGATCTCCTGCCAGTAATTTACCGGTGTGATGTTTCTGTATTCTTCCACTTCGTCCCATGAGGATACCGGTGTGCCGTCCTGTACTCTGTAATAGAATCCATCATCCTTTGCCATGTAATATGAGCGGTAGTAATTCACCCAGCCAACATTCTGGTCAGCCGCCTCAACGCTGATGCTCCAGCCCTTGATCTCATTTTCCGTTATTCTGACAGACAGTTCACAGCTGGCAATGATGACTTCATCAGCGTTTGCATTGGAACCGAACATGTCAGTTATGATGGCCTTGCGGATGTTCATCGGGATCCTGCTTTCATCTATGGAAATGAACACCTCATCACTGTTGTTTTCTTTATATGAAAATACTATGTCTTCAGCACTTTCAAGTTCAGGCAGGAAGATGTTATTCAGAGAATAGGCATTAAGCCACTGATCAACGACTGCGGGTTTCTCCCTGCAGAGATAGCCCGGTTCATTTCCGTTCATTACCAGGCTGAAGTAGTTGTTTTCACTGATTATCTCGATGTTCTGAGCAAGCTCGTACTCAACTCTGCGGTCATGCAGCCTGTCGCTGTTCATCTCCAGCTGATAGCTTACCGGTGAACATGTGTAGTACAGGTGGAATGATTCAACGCAGCTGTTGTCATAATCAGAGTCGTTGTCAGCGATGAATATGTCGCCGCTCAAAGACCAGTAGGAAACACTGTCCTTCTGGCCAGGCCAGAGTTCTCTGGCATGCTGATACCACATCTCATCGGTCCATGACATTGTGCTGTTTTTGTAGAACACCAGTCCGGCAATGGCGATGGCAGCTATTACCGCAACGACAGCACCAATGATGGCTATCTTTCTGCCCTTTTCTCTTCTTTCCCTGTCTCTCTTTATGGCCGCGTATTCGCCAAGGACGGTTGATCTTTCGCTCATGTTAATCTCCCCTGTTCATCAATTTCTATTGTAACAAAAAAAGAGCATCCTTGGGATGCTCTTGTTATGCTATTCGAGGTTTTCTGCGCAGTCGATCAGTCTTTCAATGATGTTGATGTGCTGAGGACATACGGATTCACACTGACCGCACTGGATGCAGTCACTGGCCTTACCCTTATCCATGGTAACTCTCTCATATCTTTCTCTGGCTTTCGGGTCATCTGACTGCAGCATCTGATTGTTTCTGACTCTGAAGATGTCAGGAATCGGAATGCCCATCGGACAGCCTTCAGTACAGTAATGACATGCCGTACAAGGTATCGTATTGATGTTCTTGTAGATCTCCTGTACCTTCTCAATCACTTTCATTTCCTCTTCACTAAGAGGCTTGAAGTCGGCCATGTATGATGTGTTGTCAGCCATCTGCTCAATGTTGCTCATGCCTGACAATACAGTCAGTATGCCGTCCTGTGAAGCAACGAATCTGATTGCCCATGAAGCAAATGATGCCTCAGGATCAGCTTTTAGGAAGACATCCTGGATTTCCTTTACCGGATTTGCCAGCATGCCGCCCTTGACAGGTTCCATGACGACAACGCTCTTGCCGTGCTTTCTGGCAACTTCCAGACATCTTCTGGACTGAACATCTGGATTGTCCCAGTCTGCGTAGTTGATCTGCAGCTGAACGAATTCAGCATCAGGATGTTCCGTCAGCAGCTGATCCAGCAGTTCGGGAGTGGCATGGAATGAGAAACCCCAGTGCTTTATCAGGCCTTTTTCCTTGGCCTCTCTCACATAGTCCCATAAGCCGTATTCCTCATAGGTCTTGTAGTTGTTTTCCTGTACGGCATGAAGCAGATAGTAGTCAAAGTAACCTGCCCCGGTCCTCTCCAGTGAGGTATAAAGCTGGGCCTTCGCCTGTTCAACGGTAGGCTTGCCCATAGCGCCGTTAAGCTTGGTAGCCAGGGTAAAGCTGTCACGCGGGTAGCGGTCCACCAGAGCGACCTTAGCGGTCTTTTCAGACTCGCCGTTATCATATACGTATGCCGTATCAAAATATGTCAGGCCGGCTTTAAGAAACATGTCGACCATGGTCTTTGTCTGTTCAACGTCAATTGATCCGTCTTCAAGCTTGGGAAGTCTCATCAGGCCGAAACCCAGCTTCGGCGTCTTTTCTCCAAAGTATCTTTCCATCATTATGTTCCTTTCCTCTTTGACATAATTATAATATATTCCGTCTTTCTTTTTCAAAACAAAAACTCCCCTGCGGGAGTTCATTGTCAATGGTAGCCTGTACGGGAATCGAACCCGTGAATGTCGCCTTGAGAGGGCGATGTGTTGAACCGCTTCACCAACAGGCCGTGTAATTATTTTAGCACAATGTTCTGAGATTTCAAACATTTTCCTGCAAATAGTAAAAAAACAACGGGGAGATGATTCTCCCCGTCATTATTTGTCATTAAGTCAGTTCTCACCATTCAGCAGGCCATGCTGATACACGTACTGCTGATACTGCTCTTCCAGGGCCATTGCGGCATCCTTGTACAGATTGTAGAAATCCGTACCGTCATGCCACGGGTCGGAACTTCTGGCGTACAGACCGTACTGACCGGTCATTGAAGAGAATGCCGGAAGCTTTCTGACAAAGCAGTATGGTGAATCCGTATCGCGGTTCTTGTAGCTCTGGAATACATGAATGCCGGCTTCGGCATAGTCATACAGTGTATCCTTGAGTTTGAACAGTGCGTCAACAAGCTGTCTGAATGCCGGCTGCTTTACGTTGTTATAGGCTGCGTTCAGCTGTTCGCTGATCTTCGGGAAATCAGTAATACTCTTGTTAAGACTGTCTTCAATGTTGCCAAGGGCAATTATCTCTGAGAGATACTTGTCGATGATCTTCATATCGGCATGGAAACCAGGCTCCACACTGACTGTACCGTTGTTATTTACAAAGAACCTCTGGTTGAGCTTTCTTACCTCAATTTCAAACTTGTAGTCTTCCTTTCTGGCTTCACGGTAACCCTGTTCCATGGCGCTTGAAGAAAGCTTCTGCACGTTTTCCCGGTAATACCTGGCCGATCTGACGGCGTTTCTGTTCAGCCCGCTCCATGTCAGTTTGAAGAGTTCGTTTATCTTCGTCATGTCATCGTTGATCTTCTGATAAAGATCTTCCGTAAATCCTGCCCCGCCGAAGTTCAGAACTGATTCCTGATACTTGAATGATGCCTCAAGAGGAATCAGGCTCATGGCCCTGCCCAGTAATTCTATCGGTTCTACCAGGTGAACGGCATCCAGGAAGTAGCGGTGACATTCGTCAAAGTACTTCTTCTGCTGAGCAG
>JAEEGL014546330.1_pt1 | contig 10177 bp, 9 predicted proteins | sample 9134231 | NCBI WGS metagenome assembly JAEEGL01 (sample SAMN16246548, study PRJNA631951) | gut metagenome | biome: gut microbiome; feature: rumen; material: fiber-attached | host: Bos | place: Iran: Karaj | collected 2018-10
GCTGAATATTTACCAAACGCACAAGGTGAAGACGTTGTTGCTGGTATTAGAACACCTCTTCATATCGATGAATTAAAACGTCGTATGCCTGAAGTTTATGAACAATTTGTAAAGACTATCAAATTAATGGAAAATCATTATAGAGATATGCAAGATATGGAATTTACTGTTGAAGATGGTAAATTATACTTCTTACAAACTCGTAATGGTAAAAGAACTCCTGCTGCTGCTTTAAAGATTGCATGTGATTTAGTTGATGAAGGCTTAATCACTGAAAAAGAAGCAGTATGTAGAATTGATGCAATGAGCTTTGATAAATTATTACTTCCAGGCTTTGATCGTGATGAACTTAAGAAAGCAAATCCTATCGCTAAAGGTTTAGCTGCTGGACCTGGTGCTGGTACTGGTGCTATCGCATTTAGTGCTGAAGAAGCAGAAGCAAGACATGCTAAGGGGGAAAAAGTTGTTTTAGTTAGAGCTGAAACATCACCTGAAGATATCGTTGGTATGGTTGCTGCTGAAGCTATTCTTACTATGCGTGGTGGTATGACAAGCCATGCTGCAGTAGTTGCTCGTGGTATGGGTAAGTGCTGTGTATGTGGATGTTCAGAAGCTTTAATCGATGAAGAAAACAGAACTTTAACTATTGGTGGTAAAGTTTATACTGAAAAAGATATCTTATCTATTGATGGTTCTACTGGTAATGTATATTTAGGTTCTATTAAGACAGTTAGCCCTGATTTAACTTCTGGTTATTTCGGAAGATTAATGAAATGGGTTGATGAAAATAGAGCACTTCATGTAAGAACTAATGCTGATACACCTAGAGATGCTAAACAAGCTGTTGTATTTGGTGCTGAAGGAATTGGATTATGTCGAACTGAACATATGTTCTTTGATAAAGATAGAATCTTCTCTATGAGAAAGATGATTCTTGCTGATAACAAAGAAGGTAGAGAAAAAGCATTAGCTGAGTTAGAGCCTATGCAACAAAAAGATTTCGAAGATTTATACGAAATCATGGGTGACAAGAGAGTTAATGTAAGATTACTTGACCCACCTCTACATGAATTCTTACCTCAAGAAGAAGAACTTGTTAGAGAACTTGCTCTTGCTATCGGTAAGACTGTTGAAGAAGTTAAATCAAGAATTGCAGATTTACATGAAGCAAACCCTATGATGGGTCATCGTGGATGCCGTCTTGCTGTTACTTATCCTGAAATTTGCGAAATGCAAACAACAGCTATTATTAAAGCTGCTATCAATGTAAGTAAGAAGACTGGTAAGCTAGTTGAACCTGAAATCATGGTACCACTAGTACTTGAAGTTAAAGAATTAAAATATGTAAAGAGTATTATTTGCGCTACTGCTGATAAGCTAATTGCTGAATCAGGCTTAAAGATGAATTATCATGTAGGTACAATGATTGAAATTCCAAGAGCTGCATTACTTGCTGATGAAATTGCTGAAGAAGCTGAATTCTTCTCATTTGGAACAAATGACTTAACTCAAATGACATTTGGTTTCTCAAGAGATGATGCTGCTAAATTCTTACCTGCATATTATGAAACTAAAGTATTAGAAGAAGATCCATTCAAGACTTTAGACCAAAGAGGTGTTGGTAAATTAGTTGAAAATGCAGTTAAAGCTGGTCGTGGTACAAGAAAAGATTTACATGTTGGTGTTTGTGGTGAAACAGGTGGAGATCCTAAATCTATCGAATTCTATCATAATGTAGGATTAGATTATGTTTCTTGCTCTCCATTCAGAGTTCCAGTTGCAAGACTTGCTGCTGCACAAGCTAATATTAAGAATCCTAGAAAATAGAATAATATAAGGTGTATGTTGATTCATACGCCTTTTTTCTATGCTGTAACACATTATAAAGTGCGATTAAATGACTAGTCGACTAGTCATTTAATCGAAAAATAAAAATATCAGTAATGAATATTTAAATTGATGTTAGGAAAATGATATTAATAATGTTTAACATATGGCTAAATTTGGTGTATAATTTAGTCACAATGGGAGGCGTACCATATGCAAATTGTTCCAATGAGAGATCTTAAAGATACTGTTAAAATTGAGAATATGTGCGGTTCTACCCGAGCACCAGTTTTTATAACTAAAAATGGCTATGGAAGATTGGTTGTTATGGATATAGAATGTTTTGAGAGACTTATGAATCAAGCATATGAAGCAAAGATTATTAATAAAAGTCTTGCTGATTTAGATGAAGGTAAAGTTAAAACTGGAAAAGAAGTGCTTGAAGCAATGAAACAAAAATATGGTTTTTAACCTCGTAAGTAATTTGCTTTAAAGAATTGTTGATAAACATTATTATATAAGGTATATGGACTACATATGCCTTTTAATTTGAAATAATGAAGGATTTATAGTATAATAATAAAAGTGAGGTTATTATGAATAGTCCAATTATTGAGTTACAAAACTTAAAGAAATATTATGGCAAGAATAAAGGAATAGAAGATGTTTCTATTAAAATCAATAAGGGAGAAATATATGGATTTATAGGCCCTAATGGTGCTGGTAAATCTACTACTATTAGAACTATTATTGGTCTTATTAATAAAAATGGTGGTAAAGTTTTAATCAATGGTGAAGAACTTAAATTTGATGATATTGAATTTAAGAAGAAACTTGGATATTTACCAAGTGAAGTTCATTTATATGAAAACTTTACTATCAAACAAACATTTGATTATCATCAAACATTTTATGATAAAGATTGTAGTCAAAGAAGAAATGAACTTGAAGAATTATTAAAGATAGATGAAGAAAAGAAAATAGGGGATTTATCTTTAGGTAATTTAAAGAAAGTAGGAATTGTGCTTGCATTAATGCATGAGCCAGAAATACTAATATTAGATGAAGCTACATCTGGACTTGATCCTATTATGCAAAATATTTTCCATGATATTTTAATGGAAGAAAAGAAAAAAGGTACTACTATTTTATATTCATCACATATTTTAAGTGAAGTATCTAGTATATGTGATAAGGTTGGTTTTATTAAAGATGGTATTATTATTAAAGAAGATTTGATTGATAATATTAAGAAAGATAATTTTACTTACTTAAAGATTAGTTCTAAAGATATTGAAAAAATAAAAGAAGAGTTGAATTTAAAAGTAATAAAAGAAGAAGATAATAATATTACTTTCATTAATAATTTAGATGCAAATACTATTATTAATAAATTAGCTAAATATGATATTGATAGATTATTGATAGAAGAAATATCATTAGAAGATCTATTCATTCATTATTATATGTAGGTGGATTATGATAAAAAGAGAATTAATAGTAAATATAAAGAGTTTTATTGTGTCACTTTCAATTCTTGTCGCAATGTTTTTGTTTGTGTATCTTTTGTATCCGTTTGTAATTACTGAAGAGACTATTAACCAAATGGATGAATTGATGAAATCAATGCCTGAATCTTTTTTGAAAGCATTTAATATGGATATGACATCGATATCAACTGCATATGGATGGTTAAAAACTGAAGGCTTTGTGTTTGTGTTATTTGTTAGTGGAATATATGCATCTATATTAGGTGCTAATATTTTATTAAAAGAAGAAAACGATAAAACTATTGAATATTTAGCTTTCTTACCAATTAAAAGATCTAAGATATTAACAAATAAATTGATAGTTTCATTAATTTATATATTTGCGTTAGTTATTATATTTGGCTTGTTTAACTTTGTAGCACTGCTTATAAGCTGTGATTTTGATAAAAAAGAATTCTTGCTTTTAAGTATTAGTCCTTTATTTATTGCACTTCCTTTGTTTTCAATGAATTTGTTAATATCAACATTTATGCATAAATCAAAGAAAATGCTTGGAATTAGTTTGGGATTTGTGTTTATATTTTATATCATTAATCTTGTTTCAGAAATGTCTGAAAATGTAGAGTTCCTTAAATATTTTAGTATATATTCTTTAGGTGATGTAAGAGGTATTATCGATAATGGATATATGAACCCGATATGTATAATCGTAAGTATCTTATTAAGTGCAATATTTATTGTGCTTTCATATTTAAGATATAATAAAAAAGAATTAATTTAGGAGGAGTTTATGAGAAAAAATTTTGGTAAAAAGACATGGCTATATCCAATGCCAGTTTTGATTATTGCAACTTATGATAAGAATGGTGAAGTAGATGTTATGAATGCTGCATGGGGTGGAATATATGATACTAACCAAATTATGATTTGTTTGGACCACAGCCATAAGACTACAGACAATATTAAAGATGTACAAGCATTTAGTGTCAGCATTGGTGATAAATACAATGTAGATAAATGTGACTATGTAGGAATTATTTCTTTAAAAAAGGATAAGGATAAAATTAAAAAATCTGGTTTTACCTTTGAAAAATCTGGATTTGTGAATGCTCCTATTACCAAAGAACTTAAAATGACTTTAGAATGTAAGCTAAATAAATTCAATGAAGATGGTATAGTAGTAGGAGATATTGTAAATGTATCTATTGATGATAGTGTACTTACAAATGATAAGCTTGATTTAAATAAATTAGCACCAATCACATTTGATCCTATCAATAATAAATATGTAGTAATTGGTGAAAATGTAGGTAATGCTTTTAAAGATGGTATGAAATTAAAATAAAACAAATAGTTACTCAAAAATATTTGAGTAACTATTTTATTTTAGTAAGTAATTATTTGAAAAATATTTTAAATATATATATGAGGTACCATTAAGTGCTATAAAAATATATTGGAGGGAATTATGAACAATAATGATATACAAATCTTAGACAAGCAAACAATTGAATCAATGATTTATACTATACGTGGTCAAAAAGTAATGTTGGAATATGATTTGGCTAGAATCTATGGATATGAAACCAGGGACTTTAACAAACAAGTTAAAAATAATGTGATGCGATTCGATAATGATTTTCGGTTTCAATTAACGATTGATGAATGTTATTCAATCTTGATGTGGAAAAATTCCACATCAAGTTGGGGAGGAACCAGAAAATTACCATATGCTTTCACAGAACAAGAGATATATATGTTGATGACAGTTTTAAAAGGAGGGACACATGAATAATAATATTCAAATCTTAAACAAACAAACAATTGAATTAATGATTTATACGATAAGAGGTCAAAAAGTAATGTTGGACTTTGATTTGGCTAGAATTTATGGATATGAAACTAAAGTTTTTAATAAGCAGGTTAAAAATAATATAGTGCGATTTGATAAGGATTTTCGCTTCCAGTTAACTACGGATGAATGGAATTCAATCTTGAGGTGTAAAAATTTCACCTCAAGTTGTGGAGGAGCAAGATATCTTCCATATGCTTTCACAGAACCAGGTATATATATGTTAATAACAATGTTGGAAGGAGAAAAATATGAACGACAATGATATACAAATCTTAGACAATCAAACAATTGAGAAAATGATTTATACAATAAGGGGACAAAAAGTAATGTTGGACTTTGAACTTGCTAGAATTTATGGCTATGAAACCAGGGACTTTAACAAGCAAGTTAAAAATAATTTGATGCGATTTGATAATGATTTTCGATTTCAGTTAACTACTGATGAATGGAATAATAATTTGCGGTGGAAATTTTCCACCGCAAATACAATTGCAATGCGAAGAAATCTTCCATATGCATTTACTGAACAAGGCATATACATGTTAATGACAGTATTGAAAGGAGATTTGGCGGTAAAACAAAGTAAAATTTTAATTAGAACTTTCAAACAAATGAAAGATTACATTATTGAAAATAGTAATATACTAACAAATACTAATGATTATATTGAATCTAGGTTTTCATCTTATGATAAAAGATTTGAAATAGTTGAAGATAAAATAGATAAGGTTATGGATAATTTTATTGATCCATCTAAATTTAAACACTTTCTAATATTAGATGGTCATAAAATAGAAAGTGATGTAGCTTATCAAGAAATATATAAATTAGCTAAATATAGTATTTATGTAATAGATGATTATATTAGTGTTAAAACATTACAACTATTAAAAGCATGTAGTGATAATATAAATATAATTGTAATTACAGATAATAAAGCTCATAATAATTTAAATAATAGTTTTATTAATGATTTTAAAAACGATACTAAATTAAATATATCATTTAAAAAGAATAATGATTTATTTCATGATAGGTATATTGTTATTGATTATAATAGAGAAAGTGAGATTTTATATCATTGTGGACATTCTTCAAAAGATAGTGGTAACAGCATTTGTACAATAGATAGAATTGAAGAAAAAGAATTATATAAAAAATCAATTAATAAAGCACTTAATAATGAAGATTTAGAAATAAGTAAGTAAATTAGTTTTACTTACTTTTTTATGTAAAAAATAGGTAATGTAAATTTATTGTAAATTCTTATGAAATCCCTTTCACATTTTACGATATCTTTACATAGGACTGTTTAATTAGGTTTTGGAAAGTAGTATAATATAATAGTATAAAAATATACTAAGGAAAGAGGTATTTTAAATGAAAACAATTGTTATTGGTGTTATTGGTGCAGATGTACATGCTGTAGGTAACAAAATCATTGAATACGTTTTAACTAATGCTGGTTATAAAGTAGTCAATGTAGGAGTATTATCTTCACAAGAAGACTTTATTAATGCTGCTGTTGAAACTAACGCTGACATGATACTTGTATCATCACTATATGGTCAAGGTGAAATTGACTGTAGAGGTATGAGAGAAAAGTGTGTTGAAGCAGGTATTGGTGATATCGTAATGTATGTTGGTGGAAACATTGTTGTTGGTAAACAAAATTTTGAAGATGTTGAGAAACGTTTTAAAGCAATGGGCTTTAATAGAGTTTTCCCACCTGGAACACCAATTGAAGCTGATTTACCATTTATTAAAGAAGACTTAGGAGAATAAAATGAGTAAATATTTGATGATTGATTTTGGTTCAACTTTTACTAAATTAACTGCAGTTGATACCGAAAAAGAAGATATCATCGCTACCGCATCTCATTTTACTACTGTCGCTACAGACATTTGTGTTGGTTATCACAATGCTTTAAAGGTATTGAAAGAAAAAATAGGAGAAGATATTAAATTTGATTCTATTATTTCTTGCTCATCTGCTGCTGGTGGTTTAAAGATGTGCGCAATTGGACTCGTTGAAGAGTTAACAGTTGAGGCCGCTAAGCGAGTATGTTTAGGAGCAGGAGCTAAGGTTGATTTAGTTTTATCACATCATATCAACAAACATGAAGTAGAAAAGATCAAGGAACTAAGAATTGATATTATTTTGCTTGCTGGTGGAACTGATGGTGGTAACAGCGAATGTGTAATTCATAACGCAGAAATGCTTGGACAAGCAGGAATAGATATTCCTGTTATCTATGCTGGTAATAAGTCTTGTATCGATGAAATCGAAGCAATATTTAATAAGTATGGAATAAATGGTTATATATGTGAAAACGTTATGCCCCAAATTAACGTTTTAAATATTCCTTCTGCAAGAGAAAAGATAAGAGAGATATTCTTAAAGAATATTATTGTTGCTAAAGGAATAAAGAAAATAGAAAGTGAAATCGATAAGGTTATCTTACCTACACCTGAGGCTGTTTTAAAAGCATGTAATTTACTATCTAAGGGTTATATGCATGAAGATGGACTTGGTGAATTAGTTTGTGTAGATATTGGTGGTGCTACTACTGATATGTATTCAATGTGCTCAGCATCCGCAAAAAGAATGGATGTCGTTATTAAGGGCCTTGAAGAACCATATGCTAAAAGAACAGTTGAAGGTGATTTAGGTATGAGATATTCTACGCTTGGAGTATTAAAAGCTTTAAGTGCTGAAGAGATTAGAATGATTAATGAAGATGAACATGTTGATATGGAAAAAGAATTACATTATCGTAATGAACATGTTGATGTTGTTTATAATGATGGAGAAGAAGCAAGAATTGACGCAATTATCGGTGGTATTTGTGTCGATAAAGCGATGGCAAGACATGTTGGACGAATGGAAGAATTATTCTCACCAATGGGTAAGATTTATAATCAAATTGGTAAGGATTTAACACAAATCCAATATGTTATTGGTACAGGTGGTATCTTGGTTAATTCAAAAGATCCGGTCAAGGTATTATCTAAGGTTTGTGGTAAGCCTAATAATTTCTTAGAATTAAGACCTACAAACCCTCATTATCTTCTTGATGCCGATTATATCTTAGCATCAATGGGACTACTTTCAGAAATAGATCCATTGCTTGCACTAAAGATAATGAAGAAACATATGAAAGAGATCAAATAATAGAAAAAGGACATAGAAAAAATGGAATTAAGAAACAAAAAATGGACTGAAGAAGAATTTTTAAAAGTCCGTAAACAAGTTTTAGCTTCTTGGAAAACAGGTAGTGATCCAGAACTTGATTTAGATAAAGCAATCGCATATCTAAAGAAAGTTCCAGATTCTAAAAATTTTGCGAAGAAAATGGCTAATGCGAAGAAACAAGGCGTTAGAACATTAGTTCAACCTCGTGCTGGTGTACCTGCACTTGATAAGCATATTGAGCTACTACAATATCTAGAAGCTAGTGGAGCTGATTTCCTTCCTTCAACTATTGATAGCTACACAAGACAAAATCGTTATCAAGAAGCTGAAAAAGGAATTGAAGAAAGTGTAAAAGAAGGACGTGCCATGTTAAATGGTTTCCCTGCTGTAAATCATGGTGTACATGGATGTAGAATGGTACTTGAATCAATCAATGTGCCTCTACAAGCAAGACATGGAACTCCTGATTCAAGGTTACTTGCTGAAGTTGTACATGCTGGTGGTTGGACATCTAATGAAGGTGGCGGAATTTCGTATAATGTTCCTTACGCTAAGGCTGTATCAATTGAAGATAGTTTAAAATACTGGCAATACTGTGACCGTTTAGTTGGTTATTATGAAGAACATGGTGTAACTATTAATAGAGAACCATTTGGACCATTAACTGGTACTTTAGTACCACCTTCAATTTCTAACACAATTGGTATTATAGAAGCATTACTTGCTGCTGAACAAGGTGTTAAGAATATTACAGTTGGTTATGGTATGGGTGGAAATATCATTCAAGACGTAGCTGCTATTAGAACACTTCAAGCACAAACTGATGAATACTTAAAGAAATATGGTTATAAAGATGTTATCGTAACTACAGTATTCCATCAATGGATGGGAGGCTTCCCTTATGATGAGGCTGAAGCTTTAGGTTTAATTGCGATGTCATCAACATTCTGTGCCTTATCTGGTGCAACTAAGATGATTACTAAGACTCCACATGAATCTGTAGGTATTCCTACAAAAGAAGCTAATGGAATTGGTATTAAAGCATCTAAGATTGTAACTAAATTGTTGGAAAATCAAAAATTCCCAGATTGTAAAGAATTAACAGATGAAATGAACCAAATTAGAAAAGAAGTAGATAGCTTAATGGATGCTATTTTAAAGGCTGGTAATGGTGATTTAGCTATTGGTACAGTAAAAGCATTTGAACAAGGTTTAATTGATGTACCATTTGCACCTAGTAGATATAATGCTGGTAAGATTTTACCTGCAAGAGATAAAGATGGATATATTAGAGTATTAGAATTTGGAAATCTTGCATGGAGTGAAGAAATTAAAGAATTCCATAGATGTAAGATTGCAGAAAGAGCTGCTTCAGAAGGACGTCCAGTTTCTTTCCAATTGACAGTTGACGATATTTACGCTGTAAGTACTGGTCACTTAGTAGGAAGCCCTTCATACAATGACTAATAAAAATAATATAAAAAGAGGTAAATAAAAAATGAAAATTAAAAACGTTATTTTAACAAAATCTTATACAGGATTCTATTTCGATGACCAAAGAGCTATTAAAGCTGGTGCTGGTCATGATGGTATCTTCTATTTAGGTAAACCTATTACTGAAGGTTTCCAAAAAGTTAGACAAGCAGGAGAAGCTATTTCTATTCAATTAATACTAGAAGATGGTTCAATTGGTTATGGTGATTGTGCTGCTGTACAATATTCAGGTGCTGGAGGAAGAGATCCTCTATTCTTAGCAGAAGATTTTATTCCTTTCATTGAAAAGAATATCGTTCCATCATTAATTGGTGA
>JAEEGL014783817.1_pt1 | contig 10177 bp, 10 predicted proteins | sample 9134231 | NCBI WGS metagenome assembly JAEEGL01 (sample SAMN16246548, study PRJNA631951) | gut metagenome | biome: gut microbiome; feature: rumen; material: fiber-attached | host: Bos | place: Iran: Karaj | collected 2018-10
CTGCTAAAAGCTCTAGCGCCTTTACAGCAGCAGCATCGCGAACCTGGCTTCTATCACCTGATAGATTAAGTTCTCGAACTTTAATTTGGTTATTCCCGTAGGAACACCCAATATATACTAATCCTACCGGCTTTTTTGGCGAACCACCACCTGGCCCAGCTATTCCAGTAGATGAAATACCAAAATCTGCGTTAGCTTTCTTGCGAACGCCATTTGCCATTTCAGTAGCTGTTTCAAAACTAACAGCACCATGAGCTGTTAAAGTAGAATCCTTGACTCCAAGATTCTTCATTTTTGCTTCGTTGGAGTATGTAACATAGCCCTCATTAAAGCAATCTGAAGCACCTGGCACATCAACTATTTTACTTGCAATCAAACCACCAGTACATGACTCTGCAGTGGCTACAGTGTATTTGCCTCTCACCAGTTTATCCACTAGTGCAACAATATCCATTATTTCTGCTCCTTGAGAACATCAATATTCTCGAGAATATAAATTACAAGTGAAAGCACTGTCATAATAAGTGAAACCCACTTAAAGATCTCACCAACAACAATAAGCCAAGTAACCTGAATATTAGCTACCAAGATAATAATCATAATCATCTGAGTAACAGTTTTTAGCTTACCGAAAATATTTGCTGCAATAACTACACCATTTTCAGCTGCGATAAGTCTAAATCCTGAAATAATAAACTCTCTTGCAACAATAATAATTACAAACCAAGAGAATAACTGTCCAGTTTCAATCAAACAAATAAGTGCTGAACAAACTAAAAGCTTATCTGCAAGAGGGTCCATAAATTTACCAAAATTGGTAACAAGATTATATTTACGGGCTATCTTACCATCTGCCATATCAGTAAGTGATGCTACAACAAAAATTACATCAGCAATAATACGTAATGCAATGTTGTCATCAAGAGCATGACCTAAAAGCAAGAAAAATACAAAAAATGGAATTAAAATTACTCTAAATAGTGTTAATTTGTTTGGTAAATTCATGTTCCTCATAACTTAATATCTCCTATTAAATCATATTCATCAAAGCTAGTAACGGTTACCTGCACAAATCGGCCGCTAGTAAGCTCGGTGTCACTATTAACAAAAATAAATCCATCAACAGAAGGAGTATCTCTGTAGGTGCGTCCAATAAACACCCCATCCTCTGGCAACTTTCCCTCAATAAATACAGGAATAGTACGTCCTACATAATTCTCATTGTTTGATAGACATATATCCTTTTGGCAAAGCATTACTTCTTCTTGCCAACGATTCTTCAACTCTTCGTCGACTTGATTATCCCAAGTCGCGGCTACAGTGCCATCCTCCTTAGAATAAGCAAAAGCTCCAAGTCGATCGAATTTCATATCCTTGATGAATTGAAGAAGCTCTTGATGCATTTCCTCTGTTTCTCCAGGGAAACCACAAATCAATGTGGTACGAAGGGAAATATCAGGCATTGCTGCTCTAAGCTTTCTAGCGATTTCCATGATATCTGCCTTGTTGGTCTTGCGTCCCATAGCTTTTAGAATGTCATCATTGCAATGCTGAATAGGCATATCAATATAATGACAAATCTTTGGCTCTGATGCCATACACTCAATTAATTCATCAGTAATTTCTTCAGGATAAGCATAAAGAATACGAACCCATTCAATGCCATCAATCTCACAAATTTTGTGAAGTAATTCAGGCAATGTTTTCTTGCCATAAATGTCCATGCCATAGACAGTAGTCTCCTGGGCAACAAGAATAAGTTCCTTTACTCCACCCTCAGCAAGCTGTCTAGCCTCGGCAATAATCTGCTCCATTGGATATGAACGATAATTACCTCGAATGTATGGAATAATACAGTAGGTACATCTCTTATTACAGCCCTCAGCTATTTTAAGGTATGCAAAATGGCCTCCTGTAGTAAGAACTCTTCGACCATCCCTTGGAAGGCCTACCAAATCCTTCTTTACAACTACCTTTTCGTCATTCTTTTCAAGGATAGTATTTATTGCGTTCAACAATTCATCATAAGAATTTGTACCGAGGATTGCATCTACCTCTGGCAAATCCTTTAAGATATCCTCAGTAAAACGCTGTCCCAAACAACCTGTAACAATAAGGCCTTTGAGATTTCCTGTTTGTTTGTACTGACCTAAATCGATGATTGTCTGAATGCTCTCTTCCATAGCATCAGCTATGAAAGAGCAAGTATTTACAACAATAATGTCTGCTTCGGCCTCGTCGTCACAAATGGTAAAACCATTATCTATTAAATCTCCAAGCATATGCTCAGAATCAACAAGGTTTTTGTCGCAGCCAAGTGAAACAAATAAAACCTTCATATTTTAGTTGTTTACATCCTCATTTAAAATTTTGATAGCGCCATCGTTTAACTCGTTAACAGCGATTGAAAGTGGCTTATCGCCAGCTTTGTAGTCAATAAGTGGTTCTGAACCATCAATGATCTGACGTGCACGCTTTGCTGTTGCAGCAACGATTGTATAACGGCTATTTACAACTGGCTCCTCACCAACCTCTACGTTCTCATTTACCTTTTCCATAAGCTCTACATAAGATGGATGTATCATAATTAATTACTCCTTTCAAATACCTTTAATTGTTCTTTCATCTCGTTGATTGTCAAAGTATTTCTTGATACCTTGAAATGTTCAGCTTGAATTATATTATGAACCTGATCAACAGCTCTCTCTAAAGAGTCATTAATAATCAAGTAATCATATTGTTCCATAATATCTGCTTCTCTGTTTGAGATAGCAAGTCTCTGAGCAATAACCTCAGGTGTCTCAGTGCCTCTGCCAACAAGTCTGTTTTTTAGCTCAGCAGCAGATGGTGGCATTGTAAATAACAAAAGTGCATCAGGATACATTTTCTTTACCTGTAGTGCACCGTGTGTATCAATTTCAAGAATAACATCTTTTCTACGCTCAACTAACTGTTCAACGTATGCCTTAGGTGTACCATATGAATTGCCGTTAAATGTGGCATATTCAAGCAATTCACCGTTTTTGATCATTTCATCAAACTCTTCTTGAGTCTTGAAGAAATACTCTCTACCATCCTTTTCACCAGCACGAATTCCTCGTGTAGTTGCAGAAATCGATAGATTATAGTCGGATGGATGAGCATCCAACAAATGCTTCATAATTGTACCTTTGCCAGCGCCTGAAAAGCCTGAAAGCACAATAACAAGGCCCTTATCATGCATCATATTCTATTTCCTCCTTGGTAGAATTATCACTAATTCTAGTAGCTATTGTATCTGGCATAAGAGCTGATAGAACAACATAATCATCACAAATGATTACGGCTCTAGTTCTCCTGCCTTGAGTAGCATCGATGATATTGCCCTTTTCTTTTGCTCCTGCAACTATGCGTTTGGCTGGAGCAGAATCAGATGTAATCATAGATACTATTTTTTTGCTATTTATAATATTTCCAAAACCAATGTTTACAAATGCCATAATTATTCGATGTTTTGAATTTGTTCTCTAACCTTTTCTATAAGTGTCTTTAGAGTAATGCCAATATCAGCAATCTCTACATCTGTGGACTTAGAGAGAATTGTATTAGCCTCACGGTTGAGCTCCTGAGCCAAGAAGTCAAGCTTACGTCCAACCTCTTTATCCAAATCGAAGACACCTCTTGTCTCGCATACATGGCTCTTTAAACGAACCATCTCCTCATCTATGCAAACCTTGTCTGCGTATAATACAACCTCTTGAGCAATTCTAGCCTCATCAACATTAGTGTCAGCAAGAAGCTCATTTATCTTTGTCTTGAGACGTTCTCTATACTCCTCAATAATTTGAGGGCTACGAGCCTCAAGCTTTTCAACAAGTGTAATCATCTCGTCCATCTTGGCAATTAAATCCTTTTCAAGACGATTTCCTTCATCTATTCTAGCCTGAACAAACTGCTGAACGCATCTATCCAATGCTTCTAAAACAAGTTCCTTTAGGCTATCCTCATCAGCCTCAATTTCCTCAAGCTCAATAACATCAGGTAAACGAGAAATTGTGCTGGCCTTCATGTCATTGTCCACGCCAAGCTTTAAAGCCATTGCTGAAATTGAGTCGTAGTATTTCTGGGCAATTGCATCATTAATAGATACCTGATAGCAGGCATCTGAATGTTCATTTAATGTAATATAAACGTCTACTTTTCCCCTGAATACACTTTCACTGATTTTGTTTCGAATTGTACTCTCTAAAAAATTGAGTTTTTTAGGAAGTTTGATATTTAAATCAAGATATCGGTGATTAACAGATTTCATTTCGATTGTGACGCGAGCGTCAGTATTTTCGGCAAATCCTTTGCCATAACCGGTCATGCTACGAACCATGTGAGTCTCCTCTTTCCCTATGTACGTCGCATAATATTCCACAATTACATAGTTGTTTTTAATTATAATTAAAGATACAATAATAGTCAATTATTGATTGAAAGGATAAGGAAAAAATGGCGCTTGACGGCATATCAATTCATTCTTTAGTTCATGAGTTCAATGAGAATTTGCTAAACGGAAAAATCAATAAAATCTCTCAGCCTGAACGAGAAGAATTATTAATTACAATAAACACATCAAATGGAAATAAGCGTCTGCTAATATCAGCCAATGCTTCGCTCCCTTTTATGTACATAACTGATACTAATAAAACTGCTCCAGCAGTTGCACCTGGATTCTGCATGCTTTTGAGAAAGCACATCGGAGCTGGTCGAATAATAGAGATTTCTCAGATGGGTCTTGAGCGTGCTGTTAGATTTAAAATTCAGCACCTAAATGAAATGGGGGATATAACCTTTAAATATCTCTACGTGGAAATTATGGGTAAGCATTCAAATGTCATCTTCTGCAACGAGGAGAATATGATTCTTGATTCCATCAAGCATATCCCTTCTTCAGTTAGTTCGATTCGCGAGGTTTTACCTGGAAGAGATTATTTTATTCCTGCTCAAGAAGGAAAAATCAATCCTCTTGAATGTAGTGAAGATTTCTTTAAAAATCATGTATTACATCGTAGCGAATCAATTTTTAAAGCAATAATGTCATCCTTTATTGGTATAAGTCCAACTATCGCCAATGAAATCTGTTATAGAGCCGGAATTGATTCTGATGCAAGCTGCGCATCATTATTCGATCAACACAAAGACGCATTATACGATTCATTCTCAAAACTAATTGATGATGTTGCTAATAATCGATTCACTTATTCAATTTATGTAAACCCATCAAAAGGCGAGCCCGTTGAATATGCACCAGTACAATTAACAATGTATCAGGATTTTGAAGAAAAATCATATAGTACTATGTCAGAAGTTCTTGTGGAGTTTTATGCAAAAAGAAATGCATATACAAATATCCGGCAGAAATCAACTGACCTTAGAAAAATCATTTCAAACCACATTGAGCGAGCATCAAAAAAACTAGACTTACAGCAAAAGCAATTAAGCGATACCGCAAAAAGAGACAAATATAAAATATACGGTGAGTTACTTCACACTTACGGTTATGAGGCAAAACCAAAGGATAAATCAATCACTGTGATTAATTATTACAACAATGAAGAACTTACCATTCCATTGGACCCTGATTTATCTGCATCTGAAAATGCAAAACGTTATTTTGATAAATATGCAAAGCTAAAACGTACTGCCGAAGCTCTTGACACATTTATTGAACAATCTCAACAAGAACTCGAATTGCTAAAGTCAATCGAGACCTCATTAAATATTGCTGAAACTGAAACCGATTTAGCTGACATTAGAAGGGAGCTCTCGGATTTCGGATTTATAAAAAAGAACAGCGGTTCAAAAAAAGAAAAATCAAAAAAGAGTAAGCCTCTTCACTTTGTTGACACCAACGGATTTGATATTTATGTAGGCAAAAACAATTACCAAAATGATGAGCTTACTTTTAAATTTGCCACAGGCAATGATTGGTGGTTCCACACCAAAAAAATCCATGGAAGTCATGTCATTGTCAAAACTAATGGCAAGGAACTTCCAGATAGTACATATGAACATGCCGCAGAGCTGGCCGCATATTATTCTTCTGGTAGAGATACTGACAAAGTCGAAATTGATTATCTTCAAAAGAAAAATGTAAAAAAGCCCGCTAACGCTGTAGCAGGCTTTGTGGTATATTACACTAATTATTCTATGATTGCTTCTCCAACTTTAGAGCACGTAAAATTGATTGGTGAGGAATGAGTTTAAGGTGGATCTTAATTCTAGATGATTATCCAGATTAGGATCCTCCTTTATTATTTCGTCGACATCTGCTGATGCCAATTCAAGTTCATCGGCATCTTGATAGATATCAGCCACTTTAAAGCTAAACTCGCCACTTTGTCTAACCCCAAACATATCCCCTGGTCCTCTAAGCTTTAAATCTTCTCGCGCAATAAAAAATCCATCATTAGACTTTAACATAATATTCAATCTGTCAGACTCATTATTATCGCGACTCGAATTCATCAAAATACAATAGCTTTGTGCATCGCCTCTACCAACGCGACCTCTCAGCTGATGTAATGCAGCCAGGCCAAATCTATTGGCATTTTCTATCATCATAACTGTTGCATTTGGAACATTAACTCCCACCTCAACAACAGTTGTAGAAACCAGAATTTGGATTTCGTTTCTTGCAAACTCCTCCATAATTTGATTCTTTTCTGCCGGCTTCATTTTTCCATGGAGAACTCCAATAGAATACTTATCCTTAAAATATTCCTTCAAGGATTTGCTATAGTCTAAAACATTTTGAGCCTCAGTAGTTTCTGACGCTTCCACCAAAGGGCAAATAATATAGGCTTGATGCCCTTTTTCTATCTCATCCGAGACAAATTTATAGGCAGAATTCCTCATTCCCTCTTTAATTACACAGGTCTTTATAGGTAACCTGTTAGAGGGCAATTCCTTGATAGCCGACACATGCATATTTCCATACAAAATCATAGCTAGAGTTCGAGGAATCGGTGTTGCAGACATAACTATTATATGAGGGTGATTTCCTTTTGAAGAAAGCTTATCTCGTTGCTGAACACCAAATCTATGCTGCTCATCAGTAATAACAAGAGCTAAATCCCCAAACTCCCGTCCATCAGTAAGCAAAGCATGCGTGCCGACAATTATACAAGAATCATTCTCATCTACAAGTTTCTGCATTTGCTTTTTCTCTGAAACCTTCATTGAACCAGTAAACAGAGCCACAGGAATATCCAAATTATAGTCTCTAGACCAAGCTACAAAATTCTCATAATGCTGTCTTGCTAAAACTTCAGTAGGAGCCATTATAGCAGCTTGATAGCCAGATAAAGCCACATCCATCATCGCCAAAAAAGCAACAATCGTCTTTCCCGAACCAACATCTCCTTGAATTAAGCGTTGGGTGATATATTCTCCAGTTAAATCCCCCATGATATCCTTGAGAACCTTGTCCTGATCACCGGTTAGTTCAAATTGTAGGCTATTTCGAAACTCATCAGTCTTTTCATGATGCGAAATCTGAAATTCATTTGGATAAGAAACGCCTTTATTTTCCTGAAGCCTTGAATTGAGGATAAAGAAAAACATTTCCTCATAAGCCAAACGCTTTCTAGCCTTAACAAGAGCTTCGTAATTTTCTGGAAAATGATATGTATAAAGTGCTTCCCCGTAACTGATAAATTCATTCTTATCTTCTATTTCAGCCGGCAATCTCCTTTGTGGCAATTTACAATGCTCAAAGGCTGTTTTAACTGACTTTAAAACTAAATTATTACTCAGCCCCTTTGTTAAAGGATATATAGGTTGAATTTGTTTTCTAAGCTCTTCATATTTTTCAGGTTCAAAAATCAAAGGCTGTGAAATCTTATATCTACCTTTATCGAACATCAAGCGACCATAAAAAATATACACTTTACCAGGCTCTAAGCTATTCTTTATGTAGTTAGAATTAAACCAAACCAAGTCAACTGCAATCTCGCCGCAGTAGGCAGTTGCAGACAATACGTCGACTCTACTTTTGGAACGAAAAGCTTTTGGACTATTTTTAATTCGTCCTTCAATACTAATTAAAGAATTAACACTATCCTTATCTGGTATAGATGCTTCAGGATAAACTAAATAGGTGCGCGGAAAAAAAAGGAGTATATCCTCAATGGTATATACTCCTAACTTATTCAATAATTTAGTTGTCTTTTCTCCAACACCCTTGATAGTGTCAATTGGTGACAACAATTCCATAATGATTACTCCACTGAAACGATGTAAGCGTAAACAGCCTGACCGCCCTCTGAAATCTCAATTTCAAGATCAGGATATTTCTCCTCGATAGCTGCTCCAAGAGCCTCTGCCTTTTCCTGATTAGAGCCTTCGCCCCAATAAATAGAAACAACAGAAGAATCCTCTGAAACCATCTGATCAATCATCTCTTTAAATGCAACATCGATATCAGCATTTACTGAAAGAAGTCCAGAATCGCCCATACCCATCCAGTCATTCTTTGTGATTTCCTTATCGTCAATCATAGTATCACGAACTGCATAAGTAACCTGACCAGTCTTTACGTTTGCGATTTCCTCAGTCATTGCTGCCTGATTATCATCAACGCTTGCATCTGGATCAAATGAAATAAGCGCTGTAATACCCTGTGGAATAGTCTTTGTAGGGATAACAACAATCTTTTTATCTTCGCAAATTGCAGCTGCCTGATTTGCTGCAAGAATAATGTTCTTGTTGTTTGGCAATACAAATACAGTCTTTGCATTAACCTTTTCTACTGCACTAAGAATATCGTCAGTACTTGGATTCATTGTCTGACCACCTGGAATCATGTAGTCACAACCAAGCTCTGTAAAGATATTTGTAAGGCCGTCACCTGTAGCGATAGAAACAAATCCCATTTCCTTTGCAGGTTCCTTTGGCTCCTCAGCCTTAGTCTCCTCTAAAACAGGTGCTTCTGCGCCATCTTCAGCAATCTTGATGTCCGCAACTTCACCAACACCAATCTTTTCAATCTTTGATTTGATTTCCTTTAATTGATATGTTGCAAGTGGTGAATCAGATTCAACCACAAATTCAACTGTATATCTAGTCTTTGTCGCCTTTACTACTGGCATTTCAGGAACATCAACAGTGTAGTCAACTTCCTTGCCAACAAGAGCATCATACGCACCCTGAAGAACGCATACAAGACCCTGTCCACCTGAATCAACAACACCAGCCTGCTTTAAAACTGGAAGCATTTCTGGAGTCTGAGCCAAAACTGCCTCTGCCTCAGCGATAACAGCCTCTGCAAACTCAACAATATCAGTTGTCTTGCCCTTCATTGAAGCAGCCTTATCTGCTGCGCCTCTAGCTACTGTAAGAATTGTACCTTCTTTTGGTTGCATAACAGCCTTGTATGCTGTCTGTACTGCCTTTTCAAAGGCTTCACAAAGAATATCAACTGTAACTTCATCGTAATTAGACATTACCTTTGTAAGTCCACGGAAAAGCTGAGATAAAATAACACCAGAATTACCTCTTGCACCTCTAAGTGAACCAGAAGAAATAGCCTTAGCTACAGTCTTCATGTCTGCATTTTCAAGCTCTGCAACTGCATTAGCAGCAGACATTATTGTCATTGTCATATTAGTTCCTGTATCACCGTCTGGTACTGGGAATACATTTAACTCATTTATCCATTCTTTTTTAGCCTCGAGATTCTTTGCTCCCGAAAGAAACATCTTTGCTAACAAAGACGCATCGATAGTTTGGATCTCCACTATAAATTGCCTCCTTAGTCAATAACTCTTACGCCTTCAACGTAAATGTTGATGGTATCTACAGTTAAACCAGTAAATGAAGATACCTTGAACTTAACTGTTTCAATAAGGTTTTCTGCAACAGCCTCGATGCTAACACCATATGAAACAATAACATGAAAATCAATAGAAATTGAATTGTCATCAGAAATAACAACACTAATTCCATGATTCAAATAATCTTTTTTAAGTAGCTTAACCAAGCCGTCTTTCATATTTACAGCTGCCATGCCTACGATACCAAAGCACCCTACAGCAACTGAACCAGCATAGGTCGCAATTACGTCTGTGTCTATAACAATCTTACCAAGCTCTGTTTCCATTTGACCTTGCATAAAATATAACCTCCAAATTCGCATATTTTGTCATGA
>JAEEGL015143407.1_pt1 | contig 10177 bp, 9 predicted proteins | sample 9134231 | NCBI WGS metagenome assembly JAEEGL01 (sample SAMN16246548, study PRJNA631951) | gut metagenome | biome: gut microbiome; feature: rumen; material: fiber-attached | host: Bos | place: Iran: Karaj | collected 2018-10
CTTCATTGCTGATATAATGAACCGATCTGCCATGAGATCCGAACCTCGGTTTAAAAACACATGGATACTTAACCTTGGTAAGATCAATGGGGTGCACACCGTCTGCCAGATAACAGTACCCGGTGCGAAGCCTAACATTCCTCAGTCTGTTGTGAAATGCATATTTATCTGTGCAAAGCACCGCGCATTCCCTGCTGATACCCGGGAGTTTGAGGGCGTCATTAACAGCGCCTATGGTCACCAGATGCCTGCCTATGGGAGTAGTCATGCAAAAATCTATCTTTTCCGGTTCAAGTGCCCGGATGACTTCCTCTTCTTTTGATATATCTAAAGTTATGACCTTATCGGCGCTTAATACTCCCGCCGCTTTAGGATCCTTATCCACACATATGACTCTATGCCCCAGAGCCTGCGCCTTTTTGATTGCATGAACGGACTCTGCGTCCGCTCCGATGATCGCAATATTCATCTATATCTAAGCTTCCTGTATGTTTCTTTCAAACAATAGATCAACATAAACGCCGTACTGGATCTCTGCTGAATGCGCGCCCATTTTTGTTCTTCAGGATGCACCCGCTCCATAAAATATCTGTTTTCCGTGAATTTGGGAAACTGCTCCCTCATTTCGTTCCCCAGCTTGCGTATCCATTTAAGGTGTCTGGGACGCACGGCGATCATATAACTCATAAGAGTATTCATATAAAAAAGCCTTGAAAAAAGATACTCTATCTCTTCATGATACTTCAGGTAATACCCGCCCTTTAACGCTTCATCTATCATTATCCGGGCAGCGCTCATTCTGTCATCAAGCCGCTGCATTGAAATGGTATGAACCGTGGATGAATCATGCTGATAGTAATAATACAAAGGCTCGTCAATATATTCAAAATGCTTTGCCCTTAAAACCCATGTAGCGGCAAGGGCGTTATCCTCATAAAATATATGCTCTGGAAACCTGGAAGAACAGTCAATGACGATCTCGCGACGATATAATTTAACCACCAGAGATCCTGTATCAAGGATCAGCTTTTTATACTTTTCTTCATCGAGAACTCCGGTCTGGGCAGCGTTATTATTATGCGTGCCTGCGGTCTGCTCATATGTGTGCTGATCCACCAGACAGTAATCGCACCCTACCATATCCGCACCGGTCTCCTCAGCCAGATTAAGCAGTCTCTCATAGCAGTCGCCTGTTACCCAGTCATCCGCATCAATGAAGCCTATCCACTCACCTGCCGCATGTTCCATGCCGATATTCTTGGCTCCGCCCTGATGCAGATTCACCGGGCACTGATACACCCTGACCAGATCCGGATATCTGCTCTCATAATCCTTCAGAATACTGTAGGATTCATCCGTGGACTTATCATCCACGGCTATTATCTCATAATCGCTGACCGTCTGTCCTACAAGTGAATCCATGCACCATGTAAGCTTATCGTCAGACGCCATATTATATACAGGTACTATGATACTCAGTTTCATATCTATACATTATCGTCCGCAGGGGTAATCCCCAAAACTGTCAAAATCTCTCACACATGCACTCTTTCATATATCTTGAAAACGATCCAGACGATAGCGATACACTCCACAAGTCCGAGAGCCGCTCCCAGCAACCTGTCGGCAAATCCTATGATCGGCAGTTCCTTGATCCCGGACAAAAGCCCCAGAATCATGCGCGTCAGTTTCCATCCCGCGCTCAGTATCGCTATGGCTCCGACAACGACTATCGCGGTACCGTAAGTATGCTCCGAAACAGCGCTTTTTAATATCAATATCAGAAAGATACAGATAACCGCGACAACTACTCCCAGGAGGCTTCTGAGTTCGTTAAAGGCACCTTTTTTATATCCGTTTTTCATAAACAGGATGCAAATGACAGCGCCTAAAACAAGGATCGCTCCCTTTATTACTTCTTCCGTGACTGCAAAATTCATCGAAGTATCACCGTATCAACGGTATTCTGATTGACCGTTGTGAATTTGCTTACCTTATTGCCCGGAATGAGAAGATAAGTACTTCTCGGGAGACTTCCGTCATACATAACGATCGATCCCGCTCTGAATATCAGCGCTCTTGATTCCGAGTAGACGTATACTACGTCGTTTTTGATCACTATATCTTTGAATTCCATGACGGTATCCTGTTCTCCGACCATGTTGCCGCTCTTGTTAAATATCTCTATATGATTCCTGTACTCCGCCTGATCTGAATAGAATACAAGCGCCACATAATCGCTGTTGCAGAATACCTTCTGTATCTCATCATTGACCAGATGTTCCGCGCTGGATACAGGCTTTTCCGCGCCGCGGTAAAACATAACCCTGTTATCTGCCACTGCAACCGCTGTCTCATTATCCATAAATTTTATGGTGGGGATTACGATATCCGCATAATCATATCCGCTGACATAATTATCAGTTTCATTCTGTCCCACATCCCCGAAATTATAAAAGGCTACACGTGATCGCATCTCCCCGCTGTCAACATACACGAAGCTTATGCCGACCAGCTTGCCGTTGGGTGATATTGCAAGATCCAAAGGAAATCCCGACTGCCGCATCGTAGTTTTAAAATACGCAAGCACGTCCCCCTCGGTATTATACAGATATATCCATGTAACATCTGTATCGTTCAAAACTACCGCGATCTCACCGGACTGTGATACGCTGAATTTATAAATGGGCAATGTTGTTGTTATCTGCCCCAGACTCCCTGATGTGTTCACCAGGTATACCACACGTGCGCCGAAATCACCTATAGCGGCGATATTGCCCTGCACAGAAATGATTGGTTCCTGCATCTGATAAGTGATATTCCAAACTGCCGAACCGTCACGTGAAACGCACGCGGCGCCGTCCATTCCGTAACTGAGTATATAACCGTCAAAATCAAGCTGCCTGTCAGTACGGATGGAATGATTGTCTGCCGATGACAGTATCTCGCAGGACTCATATGTCCGGTTTCTCGACTGGATATATGAACCTATGATAATAGCGCAGACAAGGATAAGAACCAAAAGAACGCGATACAATATCACCATCTTATGACTTCTTATCCTGTCTCTGTATGACCAGTCGGCTCTCTGTTCGTCTCCCGGCCGTTCGTTATTCTTATGTGGAAATTTGATTATTCCTGCCATTATCCGGATCAGTTGTAAAATCTGTAAATCGTAACCGTGTCGTAAGGACGCTCAGGAGTATATACGCAATCGGGGAACCCGGGCTGATTGATGCTGTCCGGATGTACCTGAGTCTCAAGACACAATCCTTCTCTTATACCATAACCGGCACCGCCCTTGCCAACGCCCGGAGTGATGCAGTTTCCGGCATAGAACTGGATAGCGGGCTGATCGGTGAGAACATCCATGCATCTGCCGCTTGAGGGATCCTTTAATGTTGCCACCGTCTTAAGGCTTCCGTCTGAACCGTCAATAACCCAGTTATGGTCATATCCCTTAACCAGTTTAAGCTGCTCAATATCATCATCGATATCTGCGCCGACACGTCTGAAATCCGTAAAATCAAATACAGTCCCTGCAACCTCTGCTTCTTCGCCTGTAGGTATCGCTCCTTCAACAACGGGAGTAAACTTTGATGCATTAAGTTTAAGCAGATGGTCACATATTGAACCTGCATCATATCCTGCCAGATTAAAATATGCATGATTGGTCATGTTGATCAGAGCAGGACGATCTGTAGTAACATGATATTCTATCTTAAGTCCGGCATCATCGGTTATGCTGAATGTAACATGTACATCCAGGTTCCCCGGAAATCCCATTTCGCCGTCTTTCATTTTAAGGCTTAAGTGAAGCTTATCTCCCTGAGTCTCGGCATCCCACATTCTCTTATGGAATCCCAAATCCTCGTCGGAATGAAGGTTATTCGGTCCGTCATTGACCGCAAGCTTATATGTCTTATCCCCGATGGAAAAAGTCGCTTTATTTATACGGTTCGCATTAGGTCCTATAGTAGCGCCGAAAAAGCAGGGATTGGTCTCATATCCTGCCACTGAATCATAGCCAAGTACCACATCAGCCGTGCTTCCCGACTTATCCGGAGCCCATATACTGACGATGATCGCCCCAAAGTCGCTTATGGAAGCTTTGATCCCTGCTCCTTCCAAAGTATAAAGAGTAACCTCCTTACCGTCTTTTGTCGTACCGAATGGTTTATGTGTTATAGTTGTCATGATCCTCCTCCTATACATGAATCTATATGCGTCCCCGATAATGCGATCTGCGCAGTGATCAGGGTATTTACAGTTCTGTTCGTCCCTCCAGAGCGCGAAGAAGCGTAACCTCGTCTATATTCTCAAGATCTCCTCCGACAGGCACTCCGCTGGCTATTCTGGTGACTTTTATACCGGTGGGTTTGATCAGCTTACTGATGTACATAGCCGTAGTCTCTCCTTCGAGACTGGAATTAGTGGCTATTATAACTTCATTCACATCACCCTCAAGCCTTTTGATCAGTTCCTTAAGGCGTATATCATTAGGTCCGATGCCCAGCATAGGTGATATGGCTCCGTGTAAAACATGATACACTCCCTCATATCTGCCGGTTTTCTCATATGCAGCCAGATCTCTGGGGTCTTCCACAACCATGATGACCGAGTGATCACGGTTTTTGCTGGAACACACCGGGCACAGATCCGCGTCGGTCAGATTGCAGCATTCATCGCAATACCTTACGCCGGCTCTGGCTTTTTTCATGGTCTCTGCGATATGGTCCACCTTAGACTGTGGCAATGATATCAGATGAAATGCGAGTCGCTGGGCTGACTTGGAGCCTATCCCCGGAAGCGATGCAAGCTCGTCTATCAGATTATTGACCAGACCGTTATAGAGTTCCATTAAAACCCTAATCCTCCAAGTCCGCCAAGACCGCCCGTAAGCTTGCCCATAGCCTCGCTGCTGGCTTCATCAGCCTGTTTTAAAGCCTCATTAACCGCAGCAACTATCATATCTTCAAGCATCTCTACATCTTCGGGATCCACGGCATCAGGATCTATCTTAAGCTTTAACAGTTCCTTCTTACCGTTAACCGTGGCGTTTACCGCTCCGCCTCCTGCAGCGGAAGTATACTCTGCAGATTCAAGTTCCTTCTGGCTTTCTTCCATCTGCTTCTGCATGCGCTGTGCCTGCTTCATCAGATTGTTCATATTTCCCGGCATGCCTCCTCCGGGGAATCCGCCTCTTTTTGCCATAAATCAATGCCTCCTTTATTGCGTGTCAGTGTTATTCTGACCTATTATCCCAAACCCCTCATCGGGTTCATCTTCATCCACTATATCCATTTTGATCAGACTTGAAATATCGGGAAACTTCTTTTCCTTCTCTTCAGGTCCTGATACCGCAGCTACCTCTATATCCATCTTCTTGCCGATAAGCTTTGCTATCAGATCGGTAAGAATATCCATATTTTCCTTATCAGACAACCGTTTAAATGAAAAATCGCCTTCCATTGTCGATCTGTCACAGACCAGCGCAAGCCTTCCGTCCTCGGTAACACTCCGCTCTGCTCTGTCGAGATAACTCAGCATGATCGGATCACAGGATTCTCTAAGCTCTCTCCATCTGTTAAGGAGTTCCTGCACATCCTCTTTAAGTGCCTCAGGAATCGGAGCCACCTTCTCCTCTTCAACTTCGACGGTGTCTATGGTCATTCCCGACCTCAATCTCGTCTCGATTGATTCTATCTTGCTTGCAAGAGATCCCAGCTTACCTTCGACTGTTCCGAGTCTTCCGTTCAGCGATCCGGTATTTTTTCTCATATCATCTCTGAAGAGATTAAACTCGCCGACATCTATTGCGTATGCCGATGACGGTGCTCTCTGTTCACCACCCTCCGGTGACTGGTCTATAGTCTGTACGGAACCGGTGTTCATAGCCAAAAGGATATCGGACGCTTTCGTGTCCATCTCCGGTCTGCACAGCCTGATCAGCGTAACTTCGAGCAATACCCTCTTCTGAGTCGAATACCTGATCTGTGAAGTAAATTCCGACAGAATATAAATATATCTGAGGATCGAATCCCGATCCGCGATCCCGGCGGTTTCTTTAAGTCTCGCCATATCCTCCGAATTCAGATCTATAACATCCTCAAGACCTGCTTCGGTCTGAATGAGCATAACACATCTGAGATACCATATGAGGTCGACTGTGAACTGCAAAAGATCTCTTCCCTGCTCAACTACGCGTTCAAGCAGTTCCATAACTCCGACTACATCGCCGGCACTGACCGCCCTTAAGACTTCATCAAAGACTGATGCATCTACAGCGCCCAGGATGTCCAGGGTATCGTCATAGGTCAGTTTCTCACCCAGATGAAACGCTACGCACTGATCCAGAAGCGAGAGTGCATCTCTCATGGATCCGTCGCCCATTCTGGCAAGATACCTGAGTGCCTTATCTTCTACTTCAAGACCTTCTTCTTTGCATATATATTCCAGTCTGTCCTTGATCGTATCTATCGTGATCCGGTGAAAATCATATCTCTGGCATCTGGACAGGATAGTGGTAAGGATCTTCTGCGGATCTGTAGTTGCAAGTATGAAGATCACATATTCGGGCGGCTCTTCAAGCGTCTTAAGAAGCGCGTTAAAAGCCTGCGGCGTGATCATATGCGCCTCGTCTATGATGTAGACCTTATACTTGCCGATGGTGGGCGAATAGGATACTTCTTCTATGATGGTACGCACGTTCTCAACGCCGTTGTTAGAAGCCGCATCTATCTCAACTATGTTAAGCGCCATCCCGCTTGATAATGCTTTGCAGGTCGGGCACTCTCCGCATGCTGAACCATTCTGCGGATTCTCACAGTTGACAGCCCGCGCGAATATCTTGGCAACGGTAGTCTTACCGGTGCCCCTGGTACCGCAGAACAGATAGGCGTGTCCTAACCTCGACGCCTGGATCTGATTACGCAGTGTAGTAACAATATGATCCTGCCCCTTGACATCGTCAAAAGAGGCAGGACGAAATTTTCTATAAAGAGCAGTGTATGACATTTGCTTCCCCGTAAGCCAGGATCAATCGCCGAAGCTTATTCCTATCATTTTTGCTTCCTGGATGATGGTGGCATCCGGTGAAAGAGTTTTTAATTTTCCTGCAACGTCATCAAGCGGAACCTTAACGATCTCTCTGTTCTTATAACCAACCATGAATCCATACTCACCGTTAAGTATCAGCTTGCCGGCTTCGGCACCGAGTCTTGTGGCAAATACTCTGTCGTACGGGCAGGGGCTTCCGCCACGCTGGGTATGTCCGGGAACCGTAACACGTACTTCCTTGCCGGTCTTCTCCTGGATCCTTGCTGCCACTTCGTATGAAACCGAAGGATAAGGAGAATTCTCCATCTTCTTCTTAAGATCCTTCTTGGACAGGGCAGCGTCCTCTTTGGAAATAGCGCCTTCTGCAACGACCATGATGGTGAACTTGCTTCCGCGCTTATCTCTTCCGTCGATAGCTTCAACAACTTTGTCTATATCATAAGGGATCTCAGGGATAAGAATGATGTCTGCTCCGCCTGCCATTCCGGCGTTAAGCGGAAGCCATCCAACCTTGTGACCCATGATCTCGATAATAAATATACGTCCGTGAGAAGCAGCTGTGGTATGAATGCAGTCGATAGCGTCCGTTGCGATATTAACTGCGCTTTGGAATCCAAATGTCATATCCGTGCCCCACAGATCGTTATCTATGGTCTTGGGAAGGGTAACCACATTAAGTCCCTCTTCTCTGAGCAGATTGGCTGTCTTATGGGTTCCGTTACCGCCCAGGATCACGAGAACGTCAAGTTTGAGTTTATAATAGTTCTGCTTCATGGCCTCAACCTTATCAAGGCCGTTCTCATCAGGCTCTCTGATGGTCTTAAAAGGAGTTCTGGATGTACCCAGTATAGTGCCGCCACGTGTAAGGATTCCGGAAAAATCATGACCGGTCAGCATCTTGAAATCGCCGTATATAAGTCCCCTGTATCCATCCACGAAACCGTATATCTCTATATTCTCTCCACTGACATCAAGACACTTAACTAAACCTCTCATAGCAGCATTAAGCGCCTGACAGTCACCACCGCTTGTCAAAATACCAATTCTCTTCATATTTAGTCCCTCCTACAACATCAAACCGGCAAAACTCCTGCCCGGTGATCACAGACGCTTCCGGAAACGCTTATAAAAGCATCTCCTTATGATTCCTGTTCTGCTCCCTCGATCCGGATAGGAATTCACCTGATAATTATACAGGAAAACGGCTCTCTTGAACAGACAATATTGATCTTTGCGGGCAAACCTGACGAAGGGCAGATATATCACCCCGTGTCACCCCTCAGAGGTGTCAGCCCCCGTAAAACTTCAGGTGTTGACTTATCAGGCAAATTACTATAATATTTCATAGGTAATGCACTAAAGAGCGATCGTACGTTCACAGCTTAAGCATATCCGGAGACGTAGCGAAGTGGTCATAACGCGGCGCACTCGAAATGCGTTTGTCGGTTCACCCCGGCACAAGGGTTCGAATCCCTTCGTCTCCGCTTAAAAATATCGCGCCACCATTTATAGGTGACGCGATTTTTTTCATATCCTTGGGATCGTATTCAGGATCCCTGTTATTCGCTGATCCTGTCTGTCAGCCTGCTATATCAATATTGTCTCCCACAAGTCCTACATATGCGCCGTCTGCTGCTTCTGCAGATTCAGCATGGGCTATGAGCCATTTATTTCTTGCCCAGAGAAGCTTGTCCTCATCATTTAAGGGATCGCTTATACGATAATCGGTATTGGTGCCTAAAGGAAGACCTACCGCTACTCTGAATCCCTCATTGGCGTCAACATGGCAGGGAGCATAATGAAGCGCAGTTGCATATACTTCAACTACCACTCCGGCCGGAACCTTGAAAGCCTTTACCTTTGCAGTGTCAAGCTTGCCGTCTTTGATCTCTTCTCTCTTAGCCAAAAGCAGGACAAAATCTCCTGTTCCGATATTGATCTCTGAATCGCGATGATACTCCAGGCAGTTCAGTTTGGTATTATGTCCCCAGCACATACCCAGTTCAAAAGGCATGCCGCCGTATGCTTTGTCCTTAAGTTCCTCATATATAGCCTCTTTTTCAAGCTCAGGGATAGCCGGCTTATAATCTACGCCCTCTGCAGGGAGAGGAATGGAATTCATGGCTGCTATAAGTCCTGCCGTATCATATCCTTCCAATACCTGTCCGTAATTCGCAAACTCCTCATCAAATACTGAATAGATCTTCATTGTGTAAACCTCCTTAAAAATAGTTTGATTGATTATATGATATCCTCCTCTTCCTCATCTTTTTCCGAAACAGGAAGAGAGAATATGAATTCAGTGCCGACTCCCTCAGTTGAGATAACGTTTATCTGTTCATTATGGGCCCGGATTATCTCCTTCGTAATGGACAGTCCCAGACCTGTGCCCTTCTTGTCCTTACCCCTGGACAGATCGGATTTATAGAATCTGTCCCAGATGCTCTTAAGATCATCCTTGGGTATGCCTATTCCCGTATCCTTGACGCTGACAAAGACCTTATTATGCTTTTCGGTAGTCTCGATAGTGATAGCGCTGTCGTGATGGGAGAATTTGACTGCATTGTCACAGAGATTATACAGTACCTGCTCGATCTTTCCCCGATCAGCGCTTACATATAGCGTCTCTCCGGTCAGTATCAGATCAAAGGTGATCCCGCGCTCCATACATGTACCGCCGAACGTTGCCGCCACACTCCTTATGGTCTCATTGATATCCCAGTCCGTGATATCAAGAAGCATACCCTTGGTATTTAAGTTATTGAGCGTAAGAAGCGAGTTGGTAAGCTTGGTCAGCCTGTCTGTCTCGTTTAATACTATCCCGAGATATTTTTCATGCATTTCCACAGGAATGGTGCCGTCCGCCATCGCCTCAAGATATCCGTGCATGGATGTAAGGGGAGATCTGAAATCATGTGAGACATTTGCCACAAATTTTTTCTGATCATCTTCCGCCCGGGCGATCTCGCCTGCCATATAACTCAGCGTTGCCGCGAGGTAACCTATCTCGTCCTCATTATCCACGGAGAATTCATAATGCATATTGCCGGATGCATACTGTTCGGTAGCGTCAGTGATCTTGCGCAGCGGGATATACACCATTTCCGTGAAGAAGATC
>JAEEGL015196951.1_pt1 | contig 10177 bp, 10 predicted proteins | sample 9134231 | NCBI WGS metagenome assembly JAEEGL01 (sample SAMN16246548, study PRJNA631951) | gut metagenome | biome: gut microbiome; feature: rumen; material: fiber-attached | host: Bos | place: Iran: Karaj | collected 2018-10
AGCTGGTAGCGCATCCGCTTGACGTGCGGGAGGTCACAAGTTCGAGTCTTGTATCGTCCACCATAGAAATCCGAACCGAAAGGTTCGGATTTCTTTCTTTTTCTGCTGTTTTTAGCCTCTTTTATGCCTAAAAAGTTCGCCGTTGAGGAAGCACTGAGGAGCCGTACCCCTACGGATTCTTTCTTCCTTCATTTTTGTGAACTTTTTGGGCATTTTCACCTTTTTGAAAGAAACCCTATTTCTGCCACAAGGTTTAGACTTGTATCGTACTTAATAGAGACTTCTGTTTTAGTTTTGCATGACTTCAAAACAACTTTTACAACTCTGAAAGAGCTTGCAAATAACTCTCCATGCAAGCGCTTTTGCTATTCTATCTATCCTGTGATATAATGGCGCTGGAAATATGAGATGGATATGTTCCTGCTTGGAAAGCATCCACTCTTCATTGTTGGCAAACCACATTCTATGATTCAGTTTCATCCTCGAAAAAACGGAGGCTTTTTTCATGAGTCTGGGAAAAAAGATTGCCGCTGCCAGGCAGGCTAAGGGCTTGAGCCAAGCAGCATTGGCGGAAATACTGGATGTCAGTCCCGAGGCCGTCAGCAAGTGGGAGCAAGATGCGTATCATCCCAGCAAGGACAGGTTGGGGCAGCTTGAGGAAATGCTGAACCTGTCCGCTTTCGATGAGGAAGGGAATCCGCTGGATGGCCGCCTGTTTGACGAGAAGCATATGTCTGCGTTTTTGAAGGGCAGACTGAAAGCTTCCGACTTGTCCGAAGCTTCGCGCGCCCTGGCTTATGCCAAGGAAAAGCACGAGGGGGCATTCCGAAAGCCAGTGGAAAAGAAGATCCCCTATATCATACACCCGATGACGCTGGCCTGCCATGCTCTGGCTCTCGGCATAGAGGATGATGCTCTGCTCTCAGCGCTGCTGCTGCACGACGTGGCGGAGGACTGCGGGATCAAGGTTGAAGAAATGCCTTTTTCTTCTGAGGTCCGCGAACTGGTCGCGCTGGTAACGAAGCCCGCAAAGTCCTTCGATGAGGCAGCCTACTATGACTCAATCTCAAAAAACAGTAAGGCCTGCTTGATAAAGTGCCTGGACCGCTGCAACAATCTTAGCGGGATGGCAGCAGGATTCTCCGCAGGAAAAATCGCAGAATACGTTAAGGAAACGGAGGCCTATTATCCCACGCTTCTGCGAGTCGTGAAGAGTTGCCCGCCGTATAACAATGCGGCTTGGCTGCTGGAGTATCACATCCGAAGTCTGTTGGCGATGGCAAAACGGATTACCTGAAATCATCAAGATAAACTTGAGATTGGGCTCAAAAACACAAGCCCCTGCTTCCTTCCTTCAAGCAGAGTATTATGCTACTCTTGCCATGCAAAGGAGGGATAGTTATGCTGAAAGAAGTAATTCTATGTGATGAAAACACGTCAAGGGTATCGGTCTATGTTACTGCGAGCTTGGATGGTGCAAAACTGACCATCAGCGGTGTGGATTGTGGACAGTTTCCAGCCGAGTTTTGGGGTGACGACGATTATGAGTACTGGTACGGTTTTGACGAACAGAACACGGTGCTGTTATTCCGAAGAATTGGAGCAAATGAAAGCGATCCGCTGATTACCCTAAAGGAGAGGTTCAGCGGAGCGGACGGGTGCAAAAGACTGCGGGAGTTCTGCGATTCCGCTGGCATCGTATACCGCTTTGAAAGTTGGGTTTAGCGTCCTGAGGGGGAGATTCACAATCAAATAAAGTAGCGCAAATATAAGAAAACTTCGCTTAGTTTTGCTTTCCCGTCCCCATCTGCCCCGTTCGAGTTGAACAGTTTTTTACATATTTTTAGCCTTAAGAGATCGGGACGTATAGGGAACAGCCGGCATAAATCGGCATATATTAGTTCTTAAAAACAGTCAATACGGTACAGATCGGTACACTTTTTGCCAAATTAACAGATCAACCTCGGACTTCGAGTCTTGTATCGTCCACCATAGATTCGTCACTGAAAAGTGGCGAATCTTTTTTTGTTTCCTGTATTTTTCGCCGCTTTTACCTTTGAAAAGTCACCTTGTTTTTCGCCTCTCAAAAACAGTACCCATATTTTAGCGTGCGAAAGTGCGAAAAAGGTCACTTTTTACAGGAACGAAAAAGATTGAAACGATGACTTGTGATCCGGCAGGTCATGCCGGTTTAAGAATTCTTAACTTGTTTTTGCCCCTGCGCTGCGGTATAAAAAAGCAAGGATCCACACGCAGAACTCCCGGAAAGGAGCGATCCATATGAAAAAGTTTTTTGCGCTTCTGCTTTGCGCGGCGCTGCTGGCCTCCATGCTGTGCGGCTGCTCCGCCAGACAGGAGGCCGTGACCGGCGCCGGGCAGACGGCGGAGAGCAGCCCCGTGCCGGAAGAGGAGACCAGCCCCGCGCCGTCGGAGGACCCCGGCGAGAGCCCGGAGCCGACCGAGGCCCCGGCCCCGACGAAAGAGCCGGAGCCGATCCGCGGCCATTACAAGTTCCAGCCGAAGGTCTGCTCGTCCTATATGACGGAGGTCTTCGGTGAGGAGATGCGCGACACCTGGTTCAGCCTGGTGGACGCGCTGATGGCCGGGGAGAACACCTTCGCCTGCCCGGACGAGGATACCTATTGGTGGGTGATGGGCCAGTTCCCGGACATGTGTTTCCCGGTGCTGAATGACCTGATCTATTACTGTTATGATGTGGAGCACCCTGTGAAGGACGGCGTGGCGAGCTTTACCTACCTGGTGCCGGAGGAGGAGGCCGCCGCGAGGATCGCGGAATTCGCCGCGCTGGTGGAGGACATCCTCAACGAGACCCTGCAGGACGACTACTCCGACATGGAGAAGGCGCTGGCGCTGTACATCTACTTCTCGCACCACTACATCTACGACTATGAGGCCGCCGCCCCCGACTTCGCGCCGGACTATCTCTCCTCCTACCGGGTCCTGACCACGGGCTACGGGATCTGCCAGGAGTTCTCGGTGGCCTACTCGTACCTGCTGCTGCAGGCGGGGGTGGACGCCTCCGTCATGAGCGGGCACCGGGGCTGGGACAACGCCGGGCACCAGTGGAGCTACGTACGCATCAACGGGCACAACTTCCACATCGACCCCACCTACGTGATCGGCGACAGCGACTCCCTCAGCTATTTCATGATGACAGACGAGCAGCGGGAGGCGGAGGACGGCTACAGCAGGAGCGATTTCGTCATCTGCTCCCACTACTCCCAGGAGCATCCGCACCCCGACTATCGGGCGGACGACGACAGCTTCCGCGAGATCTGGGGCGGGACCTTTGAGGGCTTTGACCACAAGACCGGGACGCTGTTCTATTGCAGCTATGACGAACAGTTCCGTCTGTCGAAGGGGAACTTCAACTATACGGGCTGGTAAGTTTTCCGGAAGAAGGACCTGGCCGAAAGGCCAGGTCCTTCCTGCGCTGCAGGGAGAAAAGCCGGGCGGGGTTCTTTGTCCGGTGCGGATTGAAATTCCGGCGGCTTTCGATTATAATACTATAATCCGGTTCCCGCGGGCCCGCGGGACGCCGCCATGCTGAAAAACAGAGGATCACGCTTATGGCCTTCAACAGCTACAGCTTTTTGTTTCTCTTTTTCCCCCTCTTCTTCATTCTCTACCGGAAGCTGCCCGCCAAATGGTGCGCGGCCGCGCTCTGCGCGGGCAGCCTGGTCTTCTATGCCGTGGGCGTGTGGGGCCGGCTCTGGCAGCTCTTCCTGCTGCTGGGGATGACCAGCTTCGCCCTGCTGGGCTGTCTGCTGTTTCGGCGGGAGAGCCTGCGGAAGAAGGGCCTGCTGGCCCTGTGGCTGACCGTCACGGCGGCGCCGCTGGCTTACGTGAAGCTGGCGGGGCTGTTCCTGCCCGAGGCCCCCGGCCTGCCGCTGGGCCTGAGCTTTTACACCTTCCAGCTGATCGCCATCCTGGTCTACGCCTGGAAGGGCGGCTGGGTCGAGTACGCGGACGCGGCGGCGGGCGTTCTCATGTTCCCCAAGCTGATCTCCGGCCCCCTGGCGGAGCCGGGCGAGCTGCTTGATGAGATCGCCGCCCCCCGGCGGAACGCAGCCCGGCTGGACGAGGGCCTGGAGGACTTCATCCTGGGCCTCGCCTGCAAGGTCGTCGTGGCCGACCACCTGGCGGGCATCCTGGGACAGATCCGGGTCCGGGGCGTGGGGGCCGTGTCTGTGCCCCTGGCCTGGCTGGGCGTACTGGGCTACGCGCTGCAGCTCTACTTCGACTTCTGGGGCTACTCCCGGATGGCCGTGGGCGCGGGCAAGATGCTGGGCCTCCGCCTGCCGGACAACTTCGATTATCCCTACTGCTCCTTGAGCGTGGCGGAGTTCTGGCGGCGCTGGCACATCACCCTGGGCCGCTGGTTCAAGACCTATATCTACATCCCCCTGGGCGGCAGCCGCCGGGGCTTCGGACGGATGGTGCTGGCCACGCTGACGGTGTGGCTGCTCACCGGCGTCTGGCACGGGGCGGGCTGGAACTACGTCCTCTGGGGTCTGATGATGTTCACGCTCATCCTGCTGGAGCGGCTCCTCTACGGCAAGGCGCTGAAACGCCTGCCGCTGCTGGGCCACCTCTATCTGCCCCTGGTGATCGCCCTGTCCTGGGTCTTCTTCATCACCCCCGGGCCGGGGGAAGCCGGAGCCTATTTCGCCCGGCTCTTCGGCGGCGGGGGAGCGGCCCCGGATCCCGGAGACTGGCTCGGCGTCCTGCGCCGCTGCTGGCCCTATCTGGCCCTGGGCCTTGCCGGCAGCACGCCCCTGCCCGGGCGGCTCTGGGCCCGGATTTCCGGGCGGCGCGCTGCCTGGGTGCTGCTCTTCGTTCTGTTCTGGGTCTGCGTCTATTTCATGGCCACCGCGGCCGGAGACCCGTTCCTGTATTTCAGCTTTTGAGGGGAGGGGAGAAGGATGCAGAGACCGAAAAAGAAAAGATCCTACGCCCTTGCCTGCATGAAGGCGATCCTGGTGCTGGCGGTGCTGCTGACGGCGACGGGCATCGTCCTCCGCCGTACGGTGCTGGAGGGCCTGCCCCAGTATGAGGGCGTGCCGCCCATCGCGGTGCCCATGATGCTGCTGCAGGACAGCGGCCCTCTGCGCCAGGCCCGGGAGCGGGCCGCCTGGGAGGCGGAGCAGGCTGCCCGGGAGCAGGCTGCGGCCGCGGAAGAGACCCCGGCCCCGGAGACGCCTGCGCCGGAGGTCACGCCGGAGCCCACCACGGAGCCCAGCCCCGAGCCCACGCCGGAACCCACCCCCGAGCCCACGCCGGAGCCCACCCCCGAGCCTGCGCCCCCGGAGCCGGTGGAGGAGAGCTTCTTCGACCACACGCTGTTCATCGGGGACTCCAAGATCGACGAGATGCGCAAGGCCGTGCGGATCGGACAGGCCCAGTACTTTGCCGACACCAATTACAGCGTCTACAACGTCTTTGACAAACGGGCCACGGACCGGGACTTCAGCGACGCCAGTCTGGAATGGGTCCTGCAGAACTGGGAGTACGACCAGATCTATATCGCCCTGGGCTACAACGAGTGCGGCTATCCTTACGCCGGGCTGATGGACCAGTTTGACTACGTGCTCCGCCGGGTCCACGAGGCCCAGCCCCAGGCCCGCATCATCCTGCACGCGGTGATGCACGCCAACCGCTATGTCAGCAACTCCTACGAATACTACTCCGTGGAGAACCTGGAGAAGGTCAACGCGGGCCTGCGTGAGCTGGCGGAGGGCTACGACTGGGTCTGGTTCGTGGACTGCAACGCCCCCTTCTGCGACGAGGACGGCTATCTCTACGACTATATGTCCATGGACGGCGAGCACCTGCTGCCGGAATACTCCGTCGTCTGGGCGGAGGAGATCCGCAGACAGGCCGTAACGGGCTGAACGAAACAACGCGGACGGATCTATCCGTCCGCGTTGACTTTTTCGACACAAACAGCTAAAATAATGATATCCAAATCCACACGAAAAGGGGCGAGCAAATGGAGAAGAAACGGTCCGGTTTCAGCATGTGGCTGCTGATCTGGGGTCTGGGCCTGGCAGGTCAGATGTGCTGGAACGTGGAAAATCAATGGTTCAATACCTTCGTCTACGCCAAGATCGGCAAGGACCCCTCCATCATCACGGGGATGCTGATCTGGTCCGCAGTGGCCACCACCTTCGCAAACTTCTTCTTCGGCACCTGGTCCGACCGCACCGGCAAGCGGCGGCGCTTCATCACCTGGGGCTACATCCTCTGGGGCGTCTTCACCATCGCCTTCGGCCTGACGGAGTTCATCAGCAAGGAGGTCTATACCCTGGTGGCCGTCACCGTGGTGCTGGCCGACAGCGTGATGAGCTTCTTCGGCTCCATGGGCAGCAGCGCGGGCTTCAGCACCTGGACCACCGACCTGCTGACGGACAGGAACCGGGGCGGCATCGGCGCGGCCCTGGCCACCCAGCCGGTGCTGGGCACCCTGATCGGCACGGTGGTGGGCGGCATGCTGGTCGGCAAGAACGACAACTACATGCGCCTGTTCATCGTGATGGGCCTGTTCGTCATCCTCTTTGGCGTGATCTCCCTGTTCACCATGGACGAGCGGGACGACGCGCCCGCCCACAAGGACGGCTCCTTCTGGAAACAGTTTTTCAGCGTCTTTGATTTCAAGCGCTTCTTCGCCCTGAAGGAGCTGGTGCTGGTGCACGTGGCCATCGCCATCTTTACCATCGGCTTCAACGCCTATTTCGCCTATATCGGCAACTACCTGATCCACTACCTGGGCTACACCCCGGCGCAGATGGGCATCATCGAGGCGGTGCCCCTGGTCTTTGCCATGCTCAGCGCCATCCCCATCGGCATGCTCATCAACCGGGACAAGCACCCCTATGTGGGCATCGCGGCGGTGCTCTTCAACGTCATCGGCCTGCTGATCATGTACCCCGTCAAGGCCGCGTCCGTGGACCCCTCCCAGCTCTTCAATCTGCGGATCTGGCTGGGTATCTTCATCATGGGCATCGGCTATGTGGGCATCCTGCAGGTCACCAAGGTCTGGGCCAAGCAGCTCTATCCGGAAAACGCCAAGGGCCAGTTCGAGGGCATCTGGACCATCTTCTTCGTCCTGATCCCCATGGTGGGCGGCTCCCTCATCGGGGAGGCCGTGGTCAAGACCGGCGGCGAGACCTTCGTCAACGCCACCAGCGGCCAGACCGAGTACATCCCCAACGGCAACATCTTCCTGGTGGGCGCCATCGTGGTGCTCTTCACCCTGATCCCCCTGCTGCTGTCCATCAAGTACCATAAGCAGCGCCAGGCGGAGAAAAACAGCGCCGCCTGATCCATAAAGACACAGAAAAGACCGGGCTTCGGCAGCACAGCTGCCGGAGCCCGGTCTTTTGTTTACCCGCTTAGGGCGCGTCCGCTTATCGCCGATCCAGCACCCGGACCACCTCGCCCACGAAGACCCAGTGGGGCTGCCATAGGCCCGCCTCGTCCGGGGGATAGACCGCGGGATGGGCCCGGTAGTATTCCTGCAGCTCCGGCGCCAGATCCTCCTTCGAGAAGGGGTGCTGATAGAGCTTGCGGCAGAGGAAGGAGAGCTCCGCCTCCCGGAAGCCCACGCTCTCGCCCAGAGGCTCCGGCGTGAGGCCGGAATCCTCCACCTTGTCCCCGTCCCGCCCGGAGCGGGAGCCCAGGATCCCCAGGGCCTTCCGGCAGGCCTCCGGGAAGAAGCTGACGGTAAAGGTATCGTTTTCCATCAGAAATTCCCGGGTGTAGCGGCTGGGGTGCAGATACACCGTCACCACCGGCCGGTTCCACAGGGTGCCCATGCCGCCCCAGCTCAGGGTGCAGCAGTTGAAGCGATCCAAATTGCCGGCGGCCACCAGAGCCCACTGCTTCTCAAACAGCTCAAATACCCGGTAGTCCTGTTCATCAAAGTTCGCCATACAGTTTCCTCCTTACGTGATCAGCCCGTAGAGGATGGGGCTGATGAAAAGCAGCGTCAGCGCGACGGTCAGGATCCAGATGACCGCGAAGACCGGGCCCAGGACCCGGAGGTTTTCCGCGATCGAATCGAACGACCCCATGCTCCCGTCAGCCCCCCGACACGGCGCTCAGATTCTTTCGCGCGGCGGGGTTGTTTTGGAGGATCATGGCCAGCTTTTCGCAGCCTTCCCATTCCCCGCAGCTCCCGCAGGTCTCGACCCCGCGTGCCAGAGCGCAGTGCCGGATGGGGCAGAGAGACTCACAGTAAGGCGTTTTCACGCCGTCGACGCGGCAGCCGCTGCAATGGATCATCTCCGACGTGATCTCCACGCCGTTCAGCGCCGACCATTCCGCCGCCACCTTCCGGCGCAGGGCTTCGTCGTCCCGTACCGTGGCCAGCCGGGCCTCGCAGGTCTCACAATCCAGCCCGCAGTATGCGATCAGTTCTTTCATAGGCACCTCCCGGAAGAAGATTGTTGCAGTCTGCCATTACGGGTTCCCATCAGTCCCCCTGATTGTATCGCGCAAGATCCCGGCTCCCCGGGATCGCATCCAAAAACCTGTCGACAATGTCCTTTTGGGTGCTGAATATCAGGGTCATGCTGCTGTCGAAGGGGACGATCTCGATCTCGGCAAGGGGATGCTGCATTGATAACGGAGTTTTCCAGAAGCCCTCATACCCGTCCGAACGAGGTAGAGGATATTTGAGGATCTCCTCCAGGGGAATGCTTTTGTCGAAGCCGGACAAAACCGCCCAGATCCACTGAAAGTCCTCTCTGCGGATGATTTCGGTCAGTTCCTCTCCCGACAGAAAGCAGTAATTACCGGAAAGGATTCTCTGATTCTCGTTTTCATCCCCAAGGTACAGATCCCGGGTGGAAAGCTTTTTCGCTTCTTCAAGATCCGGGTAGATCTCGCTGTCCGTGATGAGCCAGTTGTAATTATTTTGCTCCTGATGAATAGCCGCAAACACTTCGCTCAGATAGGTATAGTACTTCTTCCCTTTTTCATCGATCGCGCCGTAGACCATAAAAAACCCACCTCTTGATCAGCATACCACAAAACGAAGCCCCCCGCAACGTTTATCGGACGGCAAAGATCCGCGGCTCCAGCGGGGATTCGCTTGCATTCTGTTTTCCCCTGCGGGGGACGGGAAAACAGAATAAAGGTATTCACCAGTGTGCGCACTGGTTCATGCACACGCCCCCGGCGTGTGCGGACATGATTCGAATCCCCTTGAAGAGACCAAAAAAGAAGACCCCCGGTGGGGGTCTTCTTTTTTGGTGCTCCAGCGGGGATTCGAACCCCGGACACCCTGCTTAAAAGGCAGGTGAGATGCTCCGCATCTCGGGGGCTCTGCCTCAAACCATTGAAAACACTGGCTTTTATGATGGTGGTGTGCCTACCGATAATTTGATTAGACACCCTGCCTGTTCCGTGCCCTGATTATACAATGCGGAGTGTTCAGGATACAAGCCCTCCAGACCCTTTTTGTTCATCGTCGGACGATTGACGAACGAATATCAGCGTCTCGCCGCATCTTAGAACATCTTGGAACATCTTTTAAATTCTATAAGCGTGATGGAGAGACTTTTTACATCTCTCCATCTTTCTTATATACCTTTGCCGCGTTATCCAAAAACCGTTTCATCCGCTCCACCACTTTTTCAGGACCGATTATTTCCGCTCCGCCCCCGAATGTTGCTATCCAAGCGAAAAACGCGGCATTCACATCTATTCTCTGTGTTGTCGTGAAATAGTCCCCGTCTGGTATCATCATTATGTCTTTGCCAAACTTGTCTATGACAGCGGACGCCAGACCATTCACAAAACGCATCTTTACATCGTATTCGGTCCCCATCACCATATCAAAAATCTTTACGGTTCTCAATTTCTTCTCGTAGTCTTTATATTTTTCTTTGCCCTCGCGCTTGATGCCGAGAGGTTTGGTGATGTTCTCCAACCTATCCACGCGGAAATAATCAAACCTGTTGCGTTTGCCGCCGACATAAGCCAACAGATACAGATTGCCGTTATGCCAAATGAGTTTGTAAGGGCTGACTGTCAGCATTTGCCCGTCCTTCGAGTAAGATTTGGGCTTGTTCTTGTCGGGCGTGTAAGAAAACCGCTTGAACTTGATTTGGCTATCCTCGGCGATTGCCTGATACAGCCGCTCTATATG
>JAEEGL017165126.1_pt1 | contig 10177 bp, 11 predicted proteins | sample 9134231 | NCBI WGS metagenome assembly JAEEGL01 (sample SAMN16246548, study PRJNA631951) | gut metagenome | biome: gut microbiome; feature: rumen; material: fiber-attached | host: Bos | place: Iran: Karaj | collected 2018-10
ATCACTTGAAACTCCAATTGGAGAAGAAGATGATTCTCATCTAGGGGATTTCTTAGCTGATGAAAGAACAATGTCACCAGAAGAATTTGCAACATATGAAATACTAAAAGATGAATTACGTGAAGTATTAGATACTTTAACTACTCGTGAAAAAGAAGTATTAGAACTTAGATTTGGTTTATTTGATGGATCTAGTCATACATTAGAAGAAGTTGGTAAACAATTTAAAGTAACTAGAGAAAGAATTAGACAAATAGAAGCAAAAGCTCTTAGAAAATTAAGACACCCATCAAGAGCTAAAAAATTAAGAGATTTCTTAATTGAATAGAATAGAAGCAATATATTCACTTATAAATGAGAATGATAGGGTTGTTGATGTAGGGTGTGATCAAGCTAAACTTGCATTAATGCTTTCAAAAAGAGGACAATCATCTATTGCTAGTGATATAAGTGAAAATGTAATTAGAAAAGCAAAAGAAAGTATTAAATCTGACTTAATTGATTTAAGAGTATCAAATGGATTAGATAAAATTAAAGAGGGAGAAGCTGATACTTTGGTTTTATCCGGTATGGGTACTCATACAATATTAGAAATATTAAATAAAACAAAATTAAGATTTAATAAAATAATTACTATATCTAATAATTATCATGATATTTTAAGAGCTAATATGAATAAATTAAATTATAAAGTTAGTGAAGAATTAATAGTAAAAGAAAATAATAAATATTATAATTTAATTCTCTTTATACCAGGTAATTATGATTATAATGATAGTGAATTAATGTTTGGATTAAATCATAAAGATAAATTATTATATAAAGAATATCTAAATTATTTATTAGATAAATATAATAAAATAAAAATATCTTCTAAAAATAAAAATGAGAAGGTTAATTATATAATAGAATTATTAAAAAATAAAATAACTGCATAAAAAATATGCAGTTTTTATTTTTATTGTGATATAATGAATTCTATATGTTGAAAAGAAAGTGAGGAATATATGAAGAACATAATTGTTGGACAATCAGGTGGACCAACAGCAGTAATTAATTCTAGTATTGCTGGGGTTTATAAAAAAGCAAAAGAATTAGGGGTTAAAAAAGTATATGGAATGGTTTATGGAATAGAAGGATTCTTAGATGAAAATTTTATTGACTTAGATGATTATTTAAGTGATAAGAAAAACTATGAATTATTAAAAACTACTCCAAGTGCATTTTTAGGTTCATGTAGATATAAACTACCTAAATTAGAAGGAAATGAAGAAGTATATGAGAAAATATTTAACATATTAGATAAATATGAAATAGATGCATTCTTCTATGCTGGTGGTAATGACTCTATGGATACTATTAAGATGCTAAGTGATTATGCTAAAAAGAATAATAAGAAGCAAAAATTTGTAGGAGTACCAAAAACAATAGATAATGATTTACCTATAATTGATCATTGTCCTGGATATGGTAGTGCTTGTAAGTATATTGCTACATCTTTAAAAGAAATAATTAGAGATAATTCATCTTTCCCACAAAGTAGACTTACTGTTTGTATTGTAGAAATAATGGGAAGACATGCTGGATGGTTAACAGCAGCTGCTAGTCTTGCTAAAGGAAAAGACTGTGAAGGAGTAGATGCTATATATTTACCAGAAGAAGAATTTGATATTAAAGAATTCTTGAAAAGAATTAACAAATTAAGAAAGACAAAATCTAGTATAGTAATTGCTGTATCTGAAGGTATTAAAACTAGTGATGGTAAATTTGTTTGTGAACTATCAAGTGGAGATAGAAAAGTAGACGCATTTGGTCATAAACAATTATCTGGAACTGCTAGTACTCTTGCTAGCATAGTTGCAGAAAAAACAGGACTTAAAACACGTGCTATAGAATTCTCTACATTACAAAGAGCAGCATCACACATTGCATCACTTGTAGATGTAAATGAAGCAGAAAAACTAGGTATGGTAGCAGTAGAAGCTGCTAATAATGGTGATACTGGTGTAATGGCAATAGTAGATTCTTTAGGAAATACTAGTACATATGATATCCATGATATTGCAAATGTGGAGAAGAAAGTACCTTTAGAATGGATTGATAGTAAGAAAAAACAAATGAAGAAAGAATACTTAAAGTATGCAAAGCCATTAATTAAGGGACAAGTAAAGATTAAATATAAAAATGGATTGCCAGTTCATTTAGTGAGAAAATAGTTAAAACTTATTTACTAATTTACAATAATCATGATATAATTATAATAGGTGAAAAATATGAATGATAGGAATATTTTAATTGAAGGTGGAGTTGATTTAGATAAAAGTTTAGAATTACTAGACGATATGGAAACATATGATGAGACTCTAGATGAATTTTTAAAACTTATTGATAAGAAAGTAAATGATTTAAAAGAAGCTAAAGAGAAAAAAGACTTTGAAAGTTATATTACTTCAGTTCATTCATTAAAAAGTGATGGAAGATATTTAGGATTTACTAAGTTTGCGGATATGGCTATGGCTCATGAGATGGAATGCAAAGATGGTAATATAGATTACATTAATGATCATTTTGATGAGTTAATGAAGGAAATAGAAAGAGTAGTAGCGGTATCTAAACAATATTTAGTTTATAAACCTATTGTTGAAATACTTGATGATTCACCAAAAGAAAGTGCTATTTTAGTAGTAGATGATTCAGATTTAATAAGAAGCTTTATATCTAAAATATTCCATGATAAATATCAAGTTATTATGGCTGATGATGGAAAAGAAGCTCTAGAAGCTATTGATAATGATTCTGATGGTAGAATTAAAGGTATATTCTTAGATTTAAATATGCCTCATGTAAACGGATTTGAAGTATTAGATTATATGAAAGAACATGATTTATTTACTGTTTATCCAGTTTCTATTATTAGTGGTAACTGTGATCAATCTGCAATTGATAGAGCATTTCAATATCCAATTATAGATATGCTATCTAAACCATTTACAGAAGCTGATGTAACTAGAATAGTAGAAAGAACAATATTACATGAATAAAAAATACTTTGTTAAAAGTATTTTTTTATAGAAAGGTTATTTTATGAAAACAACTGTGTATTTAATTAGACATTCATTAAAATTTAGTAGTCATAATATAGAATCATTCAATACAACTCAAGATGAAATACTTAGAAGTGAAAAAGTAGTTCTTAGTGTAGAAGGTGAAGAAAGAGCAAAGAAACTATCAGAATTTGAAGAATTAAATAATATAGATGTAGTTTATGCTAGTAATTGTGTTAGAACACTAGAGACTGCTAAATATTTATTAGATAAACAAGGATTAAAAGTCAATATTGATGATAGACTTGATGAAAGAAGATTTGGAAAACCAAATAGTGATAAATATCCTGATTGGTTTAGAATGCAATACTTTGATCCAACTTTTAAAACAGAAAATGGAGAAAGCCAAGAAGAAGTAAGAAAAAGAATGGATGAAGTATTTAATGAGATAATAAATAATAATAGAGGCAAAAGAATAGCTATATTTTCTCATGGATATGCTATTACGTTCTTTATAATGAAATGGGTTAAATTAGTAAGTTTAACTGAAGATAGAAAATATACTTTTGAATTTAATAATAAAATCTTTTATGATAAACATCTAGATGCACCAGAAGTATTTAAATTAACTATTGATGAAAATAATAATCTTGAAAATATAGAATATATTCAATTTATAAAATAAAAAAAGAACTTGAAAAGGTTCTTTTATTTTTATATTGGTGCAAGAGATGGGACTTGAACCCACATGGTATTACTACCGGCAGATTTTGAGTCTGCTGCGTCTACCATTCCGCCACACTTGCACTTAAATAATTATAACATATTTTATTTTAATATTAAAACTTTTTTGATATAATTAATTTAGGATAGGTGAATATATGAAACCAGATATTAATAAAAATGAAAGCGAAGAAAAAGATATGGCTGATAAAGCCATAGAAGCAGTAGAAAATTTTGTTAATACTAAAAACCATATTGATGAGCATAGCAAATTAGATGTTATGGGATACAAAACAAAAGCATCTATATGTTATATTCCTTTTACTATGTTTTATTTTATAATAAAAGGTGAGTATAAGAAAAATAGTTATATGTTATTTCATGTTAATCAAGGAGCCATTGTTACTACAATATGGATTATAGTTCTGTTTGCTACAAGATTTCTATCTGATCAGTTTAGAATAAATGGTTTGTTTATTACTAGAATACCTACTATAATTAGTTTTATAAATTATATATTATATTGTTTAGCACTAGGTATAAGTGCATTTGGATTTGTAAATACAGTTAATGGTCATTCTAAAGAAATACCAATAATAGGTAAGTTTACTATATTTAAATAGCTCATATGAGCTTTTTTTATTGACTAAAATAATAATAAATAGTAAAATGTTAACTGTGGTTAACAAAAGGAGAAATTATGATTTCAAATACATTAAAAGAGTATCTAAAAGTTATGTATGTATTACAAAAACAAAATGGTTCAATTAGAGTTACAGATATAGCAAATAAAATGAATTGTTCAAAACCTAATGTAACTAAGCAACTAAATATTCTAAAAAACAATAATCTTATTGAATATGAGACATATGGACATATAGAACTTACTAAAGAAGGAATAGAATATTCTAAGAAAACACTTGTAGATGAGGATATTGTTTACTTACTTTTAAATAGAGTTATTGGAATAGATGATATGATTGCTAAAGATAATGCTAGTAAAATTAAAAGTGTTATTGATGAAGTTACTTTAAATAAAATATCTAATTATGTATATAAAGAATTAGAACTTGATAAACTAAAGTGTGATTTTAATATTAATAATGAAAAATGTAGGGATTGTATTATAAATAAAGGAGTAATAAATGATAGAATTAGTTGATATATGTTATGAAGTAAAGCATAAGAAAATACTTGATAATATTAATATAAAATTTGATGATAATTTTACTGTAATAACTGGACCTAATGGTAGTGGTAAAAGTACTCTTGCTAAAATAATAATGGGTATTATTAAACCTACTAGTGGAAAAATACTATATAATGGTGAAGATATTACTTCATGGAGTATAGATAAAAGAGCTAAAGAAGGTATTTCTTTCTCATTTCAACAACCTGTTAAGTTTAAAGGTATTACAGTATATGATTTGATTAAAATATCATCTGGTAAGGATATAGATATAACTGAAGCATGTGATATTCTTTCTAAAGTTGGTCTTTGTGCTCGTGAATATATAAATAGAGAAGTAGATAGTTCTTTGTCTGGTGGAGAACTTAAAAGAATAGAAATAGCTAGTGTGTTTGTAAGAGAATCAAAGTTTACTTTATTTGATGAGCCAGAAGCAGGAATAGATTTGTGGAGTTTTAATAATCTAATAAATTTATTTAAAAAGATAAGAGAAAAAAATAATGGTAAAACTATAATAATATCTCATCAAGAAAGAATTATATCTATAGCAGATAAAGTAATATTACTTGAAAATGGTAAGATTAAAGAAAGTGATTCTAGTAAAGATTTTATGAATAAAATAGAGAATACTTGCCATATATTGGAGGGTATTAAATAATGAATGATTTAGATAAACATATATTAAAAATAATTAATGAAGAATTAAGTAAAGAAGGAACAGCTTACAATATAAGAAAAGATGGTAAGAGCATTGAAAGAGCAAGTACTGAAGAAATAAAAATAGAATCTAAAAAGAATAAACCAGGTATTGATATTTATGTAAAAGAAGGATGCATTAATGGTAGTGTTCATATACCAGTATTGTTAACTGAAAGTGGTTTAAGTGATAAAGTATATAATGATTTTCATATAGGAAAGAATGCTATTGTTACTATTAATGCTGGATGTGGAATACATAATGATTTACATAAAGATAGTTCTCATAATGGAATACATAGATTCTTTATTGAAGAAGGTGCTTATGTAAAATACATAGAAAAACATTATGGTGAAGGTGATGGAGATGGCAAAAGAGTACTTGATCCAGTAACTGAAGTTTATTTAGGAAAGAATGCTACTTTAGAAATGGATACTGCTCAAATAAAAGGAGTATCTTCAACTATTAGAAAAACTAAAGGTGAACTAGATGATGGAGCTAAACTAGTTATAAGTGAAAGAATATTTACTCATGAAAATCAAACTGCTAAAACAGTATTTGATGTAAAATTAAATGGTAAGAATTCAAGTGCCAAAGTTACATCTAGAAGTGTAGCAACTGATGATTCTCATCAAGAATTTGTTTCTAGAGTAGAAGGAAATAATGAATGCTTTGGACATGTTGAATGTGATGCTATAATAGAAGATAATGCTAGTGTAACAAGTGATCCTAAAATAATTGCAAATAATATTGATGCAAGACTAATTCATGAAGCTACTATTGGTAAAATAGCAGGAGAACAATTAATTAAATTAATGACATTAGGTCTTTCTAAAAAGAAAGCAGAAGAGACTATTATAAATGGATTCTTGAAATAAATTGTAAACTAATTGTATTTTTTATATAATTAGTTTTTTTTTATGATAAAATTATAATAGGAGTGTGATATATGAGAGATGTAGGTACTATAGTTCGTGGTATTAGAACACCTATTATTCAAGAGGGAGATGACTTAGCTAAGATAGTTGTAAATTCTGTACTAAAAGCAGCTAAGAGTGAACATTTTGAAATTGAAGATAAAGATGTTATAGCTATCACTGAAGCAGTAGTTGGAATTAGTGAAGGTAATTTTGCAACTTTAGATCAAATTGCAAAAGATATTAAAAATAAACTTCATAATTCTGATCATATTGGTATTGTTTTTCCAATATTAAGTCGTAATAGATTTGCTGTACTTTTATCTGCAATGGCAAGAAGTACAAAAAAGATTACATTAATGAGTAGTTTCCCAGCTGATGAAGTAGGAAATGACATTTTGTATAGGGATGATTTAATCAAATACAATGTTAATCTTGATGATATAATTACTGAAGAAGAATATAAGAAGAACTTTGGACATTTTAAACATTTATTTACTGGTGTTAATATGTATGAAGTTTATAAAGAACTAGTAGAAAAAGAAGGCTGTGAATTTGAAATGATATGGTCTAATAAAGCTAGTGATATTCTAAAATATACTCATGATGTTATTTGCTGTGATATTCATAGTAGAGAAGAAACTAAAGCAAAAATATTAAATGCTGATCCAAAGGCAAATGTTATTCTAATGAGTGATATTTTAAATCAAAGTGTAGATGGAAGTGGATATTCTCCATATGGTTTGCTTGGAAGTAATAGATCTACTGAAGAAAGAGTAAAACTATTCCCAAGAACAGGTGCTGAACTTGTTAATAGAGTTCAACAATTAATGAAAAATGAAACAGGAAAAACTGTTGAAGTTATGGTTTATGGAGATGGAGCATTTAGAGATCCAGTTGGTAAGATTTGGGAACTTGCTGATCCAGTTGTAAGTCCAGCATATACTAAAGGTCTTGAAGGAAGTCCAAATGAAATTAAATTAAAATACTTCAGTGAAAATCAATTTAAGAATTTACATGGAAAAGAACTTCAAGAAGCTATGAAAGAAGCAATTCGTGAGAAAGATAAAGAATTAAAAGGAACTATGGCTACTCAAGGTACTACACCAAGACGTTATACAGATTTACTTGGAAGTCTTTGTGACTTAACAAGTGGTAGTGGAGACAAAGGTACTCCAGTTGTTTTAATTCAAAGATACTTTACAAATTATAGTAATGATTAAGAAGCTTTGCTGCTTTTTTATTGCACTATGTTATATCATTAGATATAATTATTATAGAGGTGTGAAAATATGAAAAAACATGGGTTTACTCTAGTAGAATTACTTGCAGTAATAGCAATTTTAGCAATTCTAGTAATAATAGCATTACCAAATGTGCTTAAAATGTATAATGGCGCAAAACAAAGTACATTTGAATCAGAATTAAAAACTTTGTATACTGCTGCTCAAGATGAATGGATTAGTGTATCTATGACTGATCCTGGAATGAAAATATATAATAAATGTAGTGATTGTGACAATCCATTAAATGCAAGTGTTAGATCAGATTTAGATTATTATATTAAAATTGATAGTAGTGGAAAAGTTGTTGAGTATTATGCAACTGATAAAACTCATCAATATATTTATTATGGAGATGATCTTAAAGTAGATAATATTAAAGATACAGAATTTGTTCCAGATTTAGCAGAAGAAGATGTATTAGAAGTCTCTAAATTAGGAAGAAAAATAAGAACATGTAGAATAGAGCATTTTGGAATGGGATTAGATGTTAAAATAACAAATATTGATACATGTTATAGTGCACAAAAAGTTGGTGAATGTATTAATGTTTATTTGGGTGGAAGTAGTACTATGTACTTATACAAAACTCATGAATCAAATCCTGATGAAGAAACAATAGATGATTGTTATAAAAACTTAGCAGCTTCAATAGGTTCTCCATCTTATTACAATTTAGGAAGATTTAATTCAACTTGTTCAAATAAAGAAGGTGTATACTATACAAGAGTAAATAAAGATACTGATATAGTGGTTCCTTCTACAGGTGGATGTTATGCTACTAGCCAAATCTCTATGAGGTGTTTAGATGGTGAAACAGAAATAGAAGTATATGATAAAAAGAAAAAGAAAAGAGTTAAGAAGAAATTAAAAGATATTACTTATGATGATTTGATATTGGCATGGGATTTTGATAAAGGTGAATATGTATGGGCAAAACCATTGTGGATTATGCAACCACAAGAATCAAATAAATCTATTATATTAACATTTAGTAATGGCGCTAAGTTAAAAGTAATAGGTGATCATAGAATATTCAGTATAGATGATAAAGAGTTTGTTTCCTCTGAAAAATGTAATTTAGGTATTAAGACTTATACATCTGATAATGAAATAGTAACATTAGTGGATAGAAAGATAATAGAAGAAAAAACTATGGCTTATAACTTAATTACTGAAAAACATATTAATATGTTTGCTAGTGGTATATTAACTTCACAAGGATCAAATAACATATACACAATAGAAAATATGAAATTTGTAAATGAAAATAGAGAGCACTTTACTGATGAAGAGTTAAGTATTGTGCCAGAAGAATATATAGAAGGATTAAATTTAAGAAATTGGATAGTAGATGAAAAAGGAACAAAAGAAAAAACTCTTGAAGATATGAAACTATATGTTAATAGACTAATTGATACTAAGAAAAAATAGACTTTATAGTCTATTTTTTATTAAATATGATAAAATTATTTAAGGAGGTTCATATGAAAATAAATAAATTTAAAAAAGTAGGTAAAAATAAATATAAAGTATTCTTTGATCATACAGACATTACTTTATATGAAGATATAATACTTAAATATGAATTATTAATCAAAGATGATATTGATATAGACTTACTTGAAAAAATAGTTAACGAAAATAAAAACTATGATTGCTATGATAGTGCTTTATCATATATAGAAACTAAAATGAGAAATAAAAAAGAATTAATTAATTATTTAAGAAGAAAAGAATTTGATGATAAATTAATTAATGAAACAATAAAAAAATTAGAAGATTTAAATCTACTTAATAGTAATAATTATATTAAAGCGTTTGTTAATGATAAAGTTAATTTAAGTAATGATGGACCTTATAAAATAAAAAGATTATTAACTGATCTTGATTTTGATGAAAATGATATAGATAATTATTTGAATACTATTGATTACAATATATGGAAAGATAAATTAGATAATATTATTAATAAAAAGAAAAATATTATGAAAAGTAAAAGTTATTATATGTTTATCAATAAAATGAAAAATGATTTATATAATTTAGGCTATGATAAAGATATGATAGAAGAATCTTTATCAAAAATAGAATATGAATCTAATGCAATTATTAATGATTATGAAAAATGTAATAAAAAGTTTAAAGGAGATAAAACTAAAATAATTAATTCATTACTTAGAAAAGGGTATAGCTATGAAGAAATTAATTCTACTTTAAAAGACAATTAAAAACTCTCAATTATGAGAGTTTTTTGATTATTGAATAAGAAAATTACCTATAGTATAATTATCATAATAGGAGTAAATATTATGAATAATAGG
>JAEEGL017218863.1_pt1 | contig 10177 bp, 8 predicted proteins | sample 9134231 | NCBI WGS metagenome assembly JAEEGL01 (sample SAMN16246548, study PRJNA631951) | gut metagenome | biome: gut microbiome; feature: rumen; material: fiber-attached | host: Bos | place: Iran: Karaj | collected 2018-10
GGCCGCTATTAGGCTTACAGGTATAAGGACATAGACAGGAGCGACACCTTTCAGGAAGAATGCCATGATGACAAACACCAGTGAGTGAACCAGATATAATTCATAACTAAAGCCACTTGCCCACACAAAGGACCTGTTCACCCACTTAACACCTATTTTGTAAATCAGAAGCATCACAGACAGATAACCCATCAGAGATGGAATGTCATTATAAAGTTTCAGCCAGCCACCATTCCATGCCATTAGTGCAGAAAGCCCCATGCCTCCCACAGCTCCTGCCAACAGCCACCACCACTTCATCCTGCTTACCTCTAACATCTTCCCATCAGACTTCATACATCGCTCGGCAATCCACATTCCTAAACAGAATTCCCATAGATATTGCAAGAAGAAACTGCCCCAAGGGCGCATTTCATCATATCCGAGCACACCTACCAACGTACTCCATGCGATACTGATGACAAGGGGCGAAAATTGCCTCCCCCAGCCATGTACCAAACGCACGATGAGAGGCCATGCCAGATAGAACTGGATGATGGTCGATATAAACCAATAGGGATAACACAGCGACGTGTCCAGTTCCACCGAGAACATCTTATAGAGCAGCAGATGGCTCACCACCTCTTTTGTCGGGAAAGCCCCTTTGCTTATCATCAGCCATACACCCCACATCAATACTGCAATGGCATACGGCACATAAACCTTTGAAAATCTTCTCCGCAGGAAGTCCTTATATCCCAGCGGTTTGCGTAAGTACGAAAGATACAATCCGAAACCAGAGCATAGTATAAAGACATGCACCCCTGCCCCGCCAAAGGCCAAGGCCTTACTCAAAGCACCGCTTGCATATCCTTGACATAAGTGCATCAGCACAATCGTAAAAATACTGACGCCCCGAAAGAAATCAATCAGTTCAATCCGTTTCATGTCAGGCTGAATATTTTTTTCCACTCATAATCCTCTGTTCGGAACGTCTGTGCAAACAATCTGGCCATACACCTTACCACATACGAACAGAACAGGATAACAAATACAATGATAATCAGATTCAGTGGCCAAATACCATTCATCTTGTCCGTGAACAAAGAATACTGTATCAGATATGACTCCAGACAAAGACCACCTACAATCATAATCACAGCATTGCCCCATTTACCCTCATATATCCGCTTCATCCATTCGCAGTTACACCATTTATAGAAATATACCGTGATACCCATCAGCGGCAGTAGCGATACAATCTGCCATGGAGCTATAGGGCGATATACCTTTGCAGCAAACTGAATGCTATAGAACACAACTATGCAAGCCGTCAGCTTCACAAAATCCCACCATACATGGTATTTTAGTTCTTTCCGCTTCATGCCAATATATGCTCCAAGAAGCATGGCTGCAAAATAAGGAATCCACCGATACTGTGTCGTGATGCCATAAAGACCCTTGCTACTCACTTCATATTTATATGGGAACCACAGTACATAAACTGTCAACGACACTAACGCCACAGCTGTAAGCATCCAACCAATTTTGTAAAGTGCATATTTTCTGATGTAGTACAGCAATACATAGTAGACCATGATAGCAATGATGAAATTACCACCCGCCAACTCTTTCAATTCAAAAGAAGGAGTCATACTAAACAAATGAACAAACAGCACCGACATGATTACAGACGGATATATCCTACTTATCCTGCGTTTATAATAGCTATCAAATGATTTCTGCCTCCCCCAGAATAAGGTAAAGCCCGAGCAGAACAGGAACAAGCAGTCGCCAATGGCACCGCCAGTAGCCAGTATCTTAAGGTGTGGATACATCATGTCAGCATGACTGTTGATAATTAATAGAACAGCAATGAATTTCACGATGTCAATCGCTATATCACGTTCCTTTACCATATCAATTAAGTCCAATTTCCTTGCAAATTACCTTATACACATTTTCCGAGTAACAAGTCCCTTTGATACTCTCATCCTCGAAAATAGCATTGGAAAACTTAGCAACATCTATAGAGGGATTGGTTATTTTCTCAACCAAATCCTCTGGGGTGGTAGCCTTACAAAGTCCTTCTATCTCAAAATACTTTTCATCTAAAGCCTCGGAATTGTTGACGAAGTCCTTCTCATCTGGGACATAAAAAACGATGGGTTTTTCCAATAATGCATAATCAATGAAACAACTGCTATAATCTGTTACCAAAATATCGGCAGCACCTAATAATTCTTGGTTGTTATCCACCGAAGCATAATCAAGAATGATAAAATTGTCTCTGTTGGGTAGTGATATGTGAGGTGTCAATGGATGAAGTTTTGCGACAAAAACAGAGTTCATATTATTCAAGGCTGAATCGAGTGTTTTATTTTGATACAAATCTGTTACCACTTTCCTCATAGCATCTATACCAAGTGTCTTTTGGCGGTATGTTGGCATATATAAAACCATCTTTTTGGTGATATCTATAGAAGTGTTTTTTAATACTTCAACTTTAGCCAAATGTTTAAAAGCATCATTTCTTGGTTGACCCGTAACATAAATCTTCTTTTTTTTCAAAGTGAACATCTCCGACAACCACAGGTTAGCATAACGACTGGTTGATATAGTAACATCACGGTATGTCCATGAAAACAACTTATCCATAAATTGTTTTGTTTGTAGAGCTTTTCCGCTGTATTTTCCATTGTATATTTTCTTGAATCCCATTCCATGCCATAAAGCTACGATTTTGGCTCCGCCAATTAAAGGAAAAAGTCCAAAGTCAATAAGCCCATTTGTGTAGCATGCGACACCTGCTCTTAAAGCCATTCTAATCCCCGCCTTACTATTCACAGTATATGCTTCAAATCCCTTTTGTTGAATCAATCTTGCAATTGTCTTGTCTCGTGTCAACCAAATCGCATGTATCCCCTCTTTTTGTTTATTTATATATTCAAAAAGATATCGTGAATTATCTTCATATTGGTGACCTTCTCGAGCACCAAATAGCCATATCCTTTTGTCTCGGGATGAAAATAAACGCATCAAATTAAATAATAACACATTTATAGGATACGATATTTTTTTAGGACTCTTTATGTCAATTTTAGTCATTTAAATATATTATGAGGTTACATTTTTTCTCAGATTTTAATCAAATCTTTACCATTAAAATAGTCTTCCATTATTCTAACAATAGCTAACGATTTTTTATCATCGACATTCTGGATTGATTTTCCAGAGGAAATGACACGAATGAATGTAACAAGTTCGTATCGAATACCTTCTCCATCAAGTTGGTAGAAATAACGTTTGTTTTCAGTTGGATTCTCAAACCTTATTTCAAAATAATCTGTTTTCCACCATGGTGCAGGAACATATACGTAACCTTTTGTGCCAGAAATTATCAGTTCTCCTTCGCTCTTTACACCTTGCCCAACTTTAATTGAGGCTACTGCATGGGGAAAAGTGAAAGCTATTCTGGTAAATGTATCATAATGTCCTTCTATTATGTGGGAAGAAATAGCTTTATGTAAATAATCCGTTCCCAACAGATTAAAAATTGGCAACAAAGCTGCTGGTCCCCATGTACAAATGCTATTCCATACTTCAGACAAATTCATATCAGTTCTTTCCTCTATATTACGTAAACTTGTACAAGTAGCATCAACGGAAACCACATCTCCTATTCTGCCGCTTTTGACCAGTAGAAGTAAGCGTGAAAAAGCTAATGAATATGCTGTCCTGATGGCATCCATCAAAACACATTTGTTGTTTTTTGCTAAATCTTTCAATTCTCTCCATTGTTGTTCTGATAGACAGATGGGAGATTCGCATAAGACATGCTTTCCCCTCTCCAAGGCCGTTTTAATCTGCTTGTAATGAAAGATTGGACTAGATATGATATATAGTGCGTCAGATACAGAAATCAGTTTCTCCAGATTATTTGTCACAAGTGGAAGATTCCGTAATGTTGCTGATAGTTTCATTTTGTCGGAAGTGCAAATACCAACCACCTTTAAACCATTCACAAAATGGCTTTCAAACTCCATTTTGTTAAGAAAGTCTGTCTCACCAACCATTCCCAAACGGAGTTCTCTTTCTTCAGAACGGATTTCAGAACTGGAAATTCCTTGAGTCCTTTCTAGATAGACTACCTTGCAAAATTCATTCAAATAATCGAATTTTCCTTTCCAATCTGACCCAACAGTAAAGATGTCCACATCAAACCGCTTGATGTCATCGATTTTCTGCCCCTCGTATTCTTCTACAATTATTTCATTAGCAATACCTGTGGCACGAACAGCTTCTATACGTTCCACAAGCGATTGCTGCACATTGATTTTTCCTCTTGTCAAGTCAAAACCGTCAGCAGTGACTCCTACTATGAGGTAGTCACCTAAAGCCTTGGCACGTTCAAGCAGACGAATATGACCATAATGAAGCAGATCATACGTGCCGTATGTGATTACTTTAATCATATCAGATAAAATTCTTTTCTCTCAAATCCAAGAATGAATCAATCAGTTTGTCATAATCTGCCTCAGTGAGACATCCGATATGCCCCACACGAAACACCGTATCTCTCATATCATTACCATTAGGACAAATCCACATACCATAATCATCCTTTATTTTCAAGAATATATTGAAGGCTGATTGAGTCGTGGGGTGAAGCGGTGTTACTGCATTACTCAATGACTCACTGATTATTTCAAAAGGAAGATTATGCTCCTTTAATTTATTACGGAAATAATTTGCGAGTTGAGCCGTTCGTGCCACCTCAGCTTCATCACCACCTGCGGCATCAATTTCCTTCAATCGTACATTTATCTGGCGCAACACACCCACGGCAGGAGTCCATGGTGTCTGTCCTCGTTCTTGATTCTTTAACGCCAGTTTTAAGTCGAAGTATTGACAGCAACATTTGTTCTCCTCAATCCTTTTCAATGCAGATGGAGCCAATGCCATTACAGCAATGCCTGGAGGACAAGCCAAGGCTTTTTGACTACCCGTTATCATCACTCCTGCATCCAATGCCACCATATCAAATGGATCTGCCAAGAATGTGCTGATGGCATCGACTATCAAAAAGCAACCGTTACGTTTGCAGAAGTCGCTCACCAAGTTCATATCATAATGAACGCCCGTTGATGTCTCATGCTTCTGAAGTAAGAAGGCAGTATATCCTTGACCTTCAAAGACAGCAAGATGTTCTGGTTTCAAAGCCTTTCCATGCTCTAATTTAATCTCCGTGAAAGGAATCTCATGAAGTGTTAGCAGTTCCACAAAACGTTCACCAAAGGAACCACCATTGATGACAAGAGCCTTGTCTTTCTTCGACAGACAGTTCATGATAGCAGTTTCCATGCCACCTGAACCAGAGCAAGTCATAAAGACTACTCGACTATCTTCGCTTGTATGGGCGAACTTCTTAATCAAACGCTCATTCTCTAACATCAGTTCAGAGAATTCTGCTGTTCGGAAATATGGCACTTGCTCTGCACCGATTGCCCGTATGGCATCACTTGACTGCACGGGGCCAACTGTGAAATTTATCATTTTATATTGTTTTGAATAGTTTTCCAAATTCACAATAGTCCTCAAAACCCATCTTATGGTGTAAACGTCTTGAATTCTCTGGATAATAAACCGAGAAAATCTCTTTTCCCTCAGATTCAAGTTGCTGGCAAGCATGGCAGAACAAAGAACTGCTAAGTCCTTTTCCCCTATACAAGGGGGCTGTAATCACATAATTGATGGTACATAAATTCTCTATCTCAGCACCAGTGCCCAAATGTGCAACAACCTTTCCGTCTCGCTTTATTACATAGCTTCTAACATACCCTTGAGATAGACGTTCTCTAATTTGTCCAACCAAGTCATCATAAGAATAAGAAGCTCCTATATCCTCATCATCATACAACAAGTTTGCAATTTGTTCAATATCCTCTTCTTTTGCCAGCTCAACTGCAACATCGGTTTGGGCTTGAATTGTATGAACCTTTCTTCCGATATGACCATATTCAGACTCATAGCCATCTGATGACAAAAAAGGTTTTAATGACTCTATCAAGGGTTTAGAAGCACAAATAATGGAAGGATTCTTCTCTATTATGAATTCTATAATTTCTTTTATGTCAAAATCCAAACTATTTGAATAAAGATGCAAAGCAGAGTGATATGCCAACATCACCATATTTATGCCATTATCTCCTATTACTTTCCATACTTTAGTATATTCAGATTCGCACCCATATTTTATTAGATTAACATAGAGATAAAGACACTTTGCGTATTCTCCACTTATATAATCAATAATATCCGATTTTTGACAATTACTACATTTTACAATCATATTATATCACTTCCATTTCTTCTGTTATATTACACATCACTTTAGTATTCACGAAATTCTCTTTTACTCGTTTCCACATCTGTTCTGAAAGTTCATTCAAGTTTTTGTGTGAAAGTAAATCTTCTATTCTATTTGTATAACTAACTGCATCAAACCCATTGACTATCAGTCTTTCATCACCAACAACACTTCGATTAAAATGATAATCGCTAACGATTGGAATTAAGCCTTGGCTCATGGCTTCATTGAGAGAGTTAGAGTGTCCTTCTGCTTTTTCTTTTGATGGAAAGAGGAAGAAATGTTGTGTTTGCATAATCTCCTTGATTGTTTCATATGGTGTAATTCCCATACGAGTAATCCGTGGATGGTACGGAGAATTTGCAATTCTTTCATCTATCAGTTTCGCATAATCCTTGCTTTGTCCCACACCCCCTATAATCGTCAGATAGACATTGTCCCTTTGGGCACATAACAACTCAAAAACATCAAGAATGATATCTATATTTTTATTCGGAGCTATACGCCCAAAATACAAGATGTTGATACGGTCTGTTGGTCTCTTCGCTATTACTGTGGGGATTTGTTCATCAAAAACAAAATTAGGGAAATACACAAGAGGTTTTTGCGAAATACCTTTCACCAGTTCCAAACTTTCCATTCCCTCAAAAAACACCTTTGCCTGTAAATCCATTGTTTTCTTGAACATCCATCGATGCACTTTTGAACCATTGGCATAAAAATCCAATACTTGTCCCCCTTTTAGATAAATAAGGCTTTTATATCCCATTAACTTCACCAAAACAGACAAGAATAATTCGTATGGAACCAAAGGTCCTGCATAAGTCAGATGAAGAAAAGCTGATTCTTTTCGTTTCCCGAACAACATCTTCGCTACAATTTTGCAAGGATCAATGATGGCAAAAATCAATGCCTCCATCTTATGTTTCCATTTTCCCTCCAGTTCATTCCGATGCCGACGGATAGGAACAATCTCAAATCCAGACTCTTGTAGGCCTTTCATCACCCTCCGTGCAGAACTCTGTCCTCCACTCTTCGGCAACTGATTGAGATGCCCCATATTGGCAAAAACAAATAATATATCTATCATTTCAGTATTTTGTATTCCTTGATATAATTCTTTACAGTCATAGACACATCAAAGTTGCTTTTCACATACGCATACGCAACCTCTACCTGCTGTTGATTTGCCCCTCTAATCAGGAAACGCTCTATACCATCAGCCAAGTCCACAGCATCGCCAGTCTTGAACGAGACTCCAAATTTCCCGTTACCTATCACTTCCAAGGGACCAGCCAAGTCACAAGTCAGCACAGGCAGTTTGGCAGAACAGGCCTCTGCCAGCGTCAATCCAAACCCCTCAGATATGCTTGGCATAACAAACAAATCATAATCTTTCAGACGAGGATAAAACCAGTTTCTCGGTTTCATTCCCAAGAATTTTATATAATTCCCAAGTTCATAATGGTCAACAAGCCTTTCCAACCCTATGCGTTCCTCTCCGTCACCTATCAAATCTATGAAGAAATCCGTCTTCTTGCGGTTATTCACCAATTCGTTCGCAGCTTCGATGAGTACACGCTGGCCTTTGTCCTTATTTAGACGGCCTACACAAATTATTCTCTTTATGGCACTATCGGATTGATGCGAGTAGTCTTTAACCGCTATTTCGTCCGTATGAATTCCGTTATACACAACTATTCCGTTAGGGAAACCTTGCTGAGTCGTATGCTCTTTCACTGCATTTGAGATACAATACAATCTTTTGTATCTTCCAAAGTAATCTGACTTACTATGAGTATTATGTATAGTCAGCACTTTTTTGAAAGGCACTTTAATGATGGGAGCTAAATTACCCTGATGACAGTGGACAACATCTGGATGGTACTTCAACAAAAGCAGATTAAGCCTAATAATTGGACATATATTTTTCCCACCAGGCACCCTGTTCAGCAACGTTACCTTAACCTTCTTGTCAATTCTATCCAGCAAATCCATATCGTAGTAATCATTTACTACGAACACTCTCACCTCGCAACTTTTCACCTGCTCATTCACTATATCAACAAGCATGGTCTCAATACCACCAGTATTCATCGACCACGTGACATGTGCTATCTTCATACTGGTTTATATGGTTTCTTCAGATTAATAGCCTCCAATACTCTGTCTACATGCTTTAGCATACGACCTATGGTAGGATACCGATACCCTTTTACATCAATGACAGCCATACCATTAGGATGTTGATTATAAGTGTGGGTACCAATGCTGTATTTGGGATGAACGGAGTGGCAGCGAAGCATCTCCTTGAATGAGAACTGACCATCTTTGATGTATACCTTCTGAAAAGATATGGCATGACCATAAATCTCATTGCATTCCTGTGCAGGTCGGATCAGATTTCCTTCATATTCAAAAATCATCCCTGCATTTCGGGCTATTTTTTCATCAAAGGCAACTTCTTGAACCATGCTATATATACCATTCATCTTACCAAACTGCCAGATAGAGAGTCGCTTCCCGTTTGGCGTTGGATCAAATGTAGAAAGAATATAGTAGCTATTGTTATCACTATACATGATAGCATCCGTCAGCGGCATCTTCAGCAGTTCCCGTTCAAACACCAAATTCCCTTTCTCCTCATTATAGCGATACATATTCCATGCACCTGACTTATAGTTCTCTGGGCATACAAACACCTCACCTTCTTCACTACAAATCATAGGAAATGAAAGATGAGTTGACAAGTCAAGGATAATTTTACAATCAGTGATAGTCCACGTCTTTCTATCCACTTGCAAACGAGCTATCCTTCCCCGATGCACTTGGTAGTCGAATTCCTCTACAAGTAGAATGATACTATTCTCGTCGTAATCAAGAATGAATGGATCAGCAAACCACTTTTTACCCTCATACTTGCCATTACTAATCCAATGAATACGGTTCCCTGTTAGGTCATCAAAGCCATTCTCGCATATCCCGAGCAGCCATGCTGATTCCTGGAATTGTCGTTTCTTTCGTTGTATGTAGTTCATTTATATTTTATTGAAGTGTATGATTTAAAACTTTCTTTTTCAATCCACTTATAATAATATCCATAAGATATTTAAAAGCGGGGCGCTTATCATGGGGATTATAGTGGCTGTAGCAAGTTTCTTTATTAAACAATTTCAGCCAATCACTTATGGATATTTCGCCAGAACGAACAAAATGTAAATCCGCCTGCACGTTTAAATACTTTCTTTTTACAAAAGCACATCCATCATCACTCACATCATCATAAAAAAATGAACGGCATACCATGTCTGGAAGATTATAACCGCTACAAGTTGAAAGCCAAGAAGTACCATCGTTTCGAAGATTTATCTCAAGAAAATAATAACTTCCTTTGCTAAAGAGAAATTCAGCGCTAAAAAGTCCTGTATACTCTATTTCTTTTATGTATTGTCCTATTTTCGACCCCAAGTCCATCAGGGCTTCATGGTGTCGTACAGCGAGACTTTCGCTGTACGACCCCAAGCCCACATGCTTGGGGTACTGGCGAATCTTCCGATTCGCAACTGGGCATATAACTTTCTTCCCTCCATAAAGAGAGCACCCCAACAGCATAATCTCATATTCTTTTTCGATGAATTCTTGCACCTGCAAGGGATAATAATCATTTGGCAAACTATCCACAAATGCTTTTGCCTCTTGTGGTGTATCACACTTCTTCATAGCCACTTTCCCGCCATGAATGCTATTATTTGCCTTTATGAATAGAGGATAAGACAATTGTATGGAAGAAATGTCTTGTGTTTTATATAGAACTTCATTTGGTGGTAA
>JAEEGL010600419.1_pt1 | contig 10176 bp, 2 predicted proteins | sample 9134231 | NCBI WGS metagenome assembly JAEEGL01 (sample SAMN16246548, study PRJNA631951) | gut metagenome | biome: gut microbiome; feature: rumen; material: fiber-attached | host: Bos | place: Iran: Karaj | collected 2018-10
ATCTCTTTTGCACCCACACCAGCCATCAGACTGACATCGAGTTTCCAATTGAAACCCTGTGGGATGAAGACTGGTTCTACGGCTTTACCCATACGACCCAGATAACTCTGCTCTTGTTGTTGTTCGCGGGGTAGGGCATCGTTATGGGGGAAATAGCCGAGCGCCCACACAATGATAGACGCCACGAGGATGATGCCTCCCATCTTTTTGAGATATTCCTTGCCTTTCTCCCAAGTGTGGCGCCAGATGGATTTCGGCGTAGGCCAGCGATAGGGGGGCAATTCCATCACAAACGGTGTGTCCTCGCCCTTGATGACTAACGATGAGAAAATCTTGCTGACGATGACTGCCATCACAACACCGACAGCGTAGAGCGACATGAGTACCCATGAACGGTATTGCAGCGAGAAGAAAGTACCGGCAATCATGATGTAGATAGGCAACCTCGCCGAGCAACTCATGAAGGGGAGAATCATCATGGTGATGATGCGTGAACGACGGCTCTCAATGGTGCGCGTAGCCATGACGGCAGGCACATTGCAGCCGAAACCCATAATCAATGGGATGAACGATTTTCCGTGCAGTCCCATCTTATGCATTAGCTTGTCCATAATGAAGGCGGCACGTGCCATGTAACCTGAGTCCTCCATCAGTGAGATGAAGAAATAGAGAATCAGAATCTGTGGTAGGAAGACGATGACGGAGCCAACACCGCCCACGACACCATCGACGAGCATCGCCTTCAGCGGACCATCGGGCATTGTTGAACTGATTTTGTCGCCAGTCCATCCTACAAACATATCTATCCAGTCCATCGGATACTGTCCCAAAGAGAAAGTAACCTCGAACATCACATACAACATTAGGAAGAAAATGGGGAATCCAACATACTTGTTCGACAGGACGCCATCGATGAGATGGGTTGTGCGGTAGGTATCTTCCTTCGTACCAGTCTTATAGCCTGCTTCTGTCAACGCACCGTTGATGAAACCGTATTTGGCATCCATGATGGCGGTCTCGGAGTCGTTGCCGGTTTCTTCCTTCACACGGGCCGAGGCTTTGTCACGGGCATTGGTCAGCTGATGGAAGTCGTGCATACGGTTCTCACCGGCCATGTGCTTGCCCAAGTAATCAAGCACCTGACTATCGTGCTCCAACAATTTCAGCGACAGATAGCGGGTGGAGTAGTGCTGGGTGATATGTTCATCGGCTTTCAAGTATTTCTGGATATGGGCAATACCGTCCTCAATCTCATGGCCATAGTTGATATGCAGGTGTCGTGAGGCCTTGTGGGTACCCTCATAGACCTGGATAACGGCCTTGAAGAGATCCTTCACACCCTCACCGTTCTTAAACGAGGTGGGTATCATCGGCATACCGAAGAGACGACTCAGCACTTCTAAGTCCAAACGGTCACCGCGACGTTCAAACTCATCGTACATATTCAGGGCACAGACCATGCGGATGTTCATATCAACAAGTTGCGTGGTGAGATAGAGGTTGCGCTCAAGGTTAGAGGCATCTATCACATTAATCACCACGTCGGGCATCTTCTCTGTAAGATGTTCGCGTACGTAAAGTTCCTCAGGCGAGTAGCAGCTCAATGAGTAGGTGCCAGGCAGGTCGGTAAGGTTGAACTCATAACCGAACATCGAGGCATGGGCCTCGGTGGCATCGACAGTCACACCGCTATAGTTTCCCACATGACCGTGAGCCCCGCTGGCGAAGTTGAACAACGATGTCTTACCACAGTTGGGATTACCAACCAACGCCACATTGATCGTACGGCGCTCTCGCTTGGCGATATGCTGAAGGTAATCGTCTTGGTGGAGTGAAGAATTAAGAGTGATGAATGAAGAGTTATGATTACCTTCAGCACCATTTTGCTCAGGGTTTATTAGGTAATCATAGTTCTTAGTTCTTAGTTCTTCACTATTTACCACCTCAATCATGTCGGCCTCCTGATGGCGGAGCGACACTTCGTAGCCCATGAGCTTGTAGATGACGGGGTCCTGAAGGGGCGCGTTCTGCAGCACCTCAACCTCCTTGCCCTTGATGAAGCCCATCTCAATGATGCGCTTTCGGAAACCACCGTGACCTAACACCTTCACGATGACGCCTTTCTCACCGGTCTTTAAGTTGGATAGTTTCATGACCTTATTTGTTTTCTGCTGCAAAGTTACATAAAATATTCTTGCAATCGGGTTGCATTTTGCTTTCTTTTCATAAAAATACCTATTTATGATGATAATAAAAGTTAATTGTGCGCCCACAGATTAAACATTTGTCAATTATTGTATCTAATAAGTATATGAACCAACGCAGCACTATAACCATTTTAATTTCATTCTTTTTGAGCATACTCCCAGCAGCAGCCCAAAGAGATGGTTTGTCGGGTCGTGTTATCGACAAGGAAGACAACTCGCCCATGGCAAAGAGTACGATACAATTATATCGTCTGATGCAGAAGGCAGGTGGCAAACTCGACACGACCTTCGTGAGCGGTGTGCTCTCGGATGACAACGGTCGCTTTACGTTTAATAATGTGTCGGCAGGTCAGTATCTGGTGAAGGTATCTTTCCTTGGCTATAAGCACTACTATCAGGCGCTGAACAAGGAGCGGGGCAGGGACCTTGCTATAGGCACCATCGCGATGGAAGCCAGTTCCGTGCAACTCGACGAGGCCGTCATCACTGCCAATCTGCCGAAGATGGTGATCCGCGACGATACGGTAGTGTATAATGCGGATGCCTTCCGTGTGCCGGAGGGTTCAGTGATTGAGGCACTGGTGGAGGCGCTTCCCGGTGCGAAGATCGACGACGACGGAAAGATTACCATCAATGGTAAGGAAGTGCGCAAATTCAAGATGGACGGCCGTGACTTCATGACGGGCAATAATGACGCTGTGATGAAGAACCTGCCCTCGTATGTGATTGACCAGGTGAAGGCCTACGACGATAAGAGCGACCTGTCGCGAATGACGGGTATCGACGACGGTAATGACGATTTCACGCTCGAGTTCGTCACCAAGCGTAGTGCCCGTAATGGCATACAGGCCAATCCTGACCTTGGCTATGGTACGGACAATCGCTACGGTTTCCGCTTGACGGCTATGAAACCTTTCGGTGATGTGCGCTATACGCTCATGGCCAATGCCAATAATGTGAACGACCGTAACTTCTCGGGACGTGGCGGACGTGGACGAGGCAACAACCAGGGTCAGCGGGAGACCAAGACGGCAGCCCTCGACGCCAGCTATGAGAGTCAGCGCAAACGGAATGGTAACCAGCTGCGCATGAGCGGACGTGTGACCTGGAACCGCAACGATGCCGACAACTGGAACCGTTCGGCTTCGGAGAATTTCGTGCAGACCCGTGGCGGCGCCTTCTCGAACAGCATCAGCCAGAGCTACTCGCGCAACAACAGTTGGACGGGCAACATGAACCTGCAATGGACCATCGACACACTGACAACCCTGTCGTTCCGTCCTGACATGAGCTTTTCTACGAACGACAGCCGTTCCTATAATACCAATGCCTCGTTTAATGCCAATCCGTTCGATTACGTTGAGGATGCCTTGAGTGACCAGAGTATCTCACTTCTGAACGAAAAGGGACTCGTTGTCAACAACCGCCAGGGTAAGTCGCTCGGCTATGGCTCCAACAAGAATGCCAGCGCGCAGTTGCAGCTCAACCGCCGCATCGGAACGAAAGGCCGGAACATTGCCGTCAGTGGAAACTTCAACTACCGCGATGGCTCCAACAAGAACGCCAACCTCTCGGCTGTGCACCTCTTCCAGCAGAAAGACCGCTTCGGCAACGACTCCACCTATCAGACTAACCGCTACACACTGTCGCCCACTGACAATTTCAGTTATCAGATAGGTTTCACCTACACTGAACCTCTCTATAGTTTCAAGCCGAAACCCGTAGAGGTCGACTCCACGCAGCCGATGCAGCGCGGACCCTTCGGCAACCGCAACCGCATGCGCTCGTTTGGTGCACAGGGCATCTTCCTGCAACTGAACTACCGCTATAACTACAGCCATCAGAAGAGCGACCCCTCGACCTACGACTTCCCTGCCGTCTATACCGACGAGGCCTTTGCCGAAGTACTCAACGAATACCGTGAGTGGGGACGCTTGTTCGGCTATCTTGACAATCCCTATGAGAGTTATCTCTCGAAGGACCTGAGCCGTTTCTCAGAGCGTACGGAGCATAACCAGAACATCGACGTACAGCTCCGTATGGTGCGCGAAAAACTGAACATGAATGTCGGTCTCAACATCCAGCCTCAGAAGTCGCACTTCATACAGCAATACCTGGGGCGTCCCGTGGATACCGTCAGAACCATTACCAATGTCTCTCCCACGCTGAACATGCGCTACCGCTTCAACCAGCAGACCAACCTGCAGATCCAGTTCCGCGGACAGTCACAACAGCCCCAAATCACCCAGTTGCTTGAAATCTACGACGATACCAACCCACTGAACATCTCGACGGGTAATGCGGGTCTGAAACCCTCGTTCAACTCCAACCTCAGTTTCAACTTCCAAATGCAACGTCAGCCCAAGCTCGTGACTGACAGTATGGGATTCACCGTGCCCAAGAACCAGGCTCACTGGAGTTTCACCTCTAATGGCGGATGGCAGATCACCAAAAACTCCATCGGTAATATTGTGACTTATAACGAGACCACTGGTGGACGCATATCGAAACCCGAGAACATCAATGGTAACTGGAGCGCCAACCTCGGTATGTCGTTCAATATCGGTCTTGACACGCTTAACCGCTGGGATGTGAGCGGCTCTGTGAATGGACGTTACGACCACCGTGTGGGTTATGTCAACCTGAACCGTACAGCGGTGCCAGATCGTAATGTCACCCATACCTATAATGTTTCGCCCGAGGTGCGTCTCAGTTACCGCGTCAGAATGATAAACTTCTCGCTCAACGGTCGTGCGACGTATGCCCGCACCGAGAACCGACTGCAGGCCACGAACAACCTCACCACTTGGAACTTCCAGTATGGTGGTAACACGAACATCCGTTTCAATTGGGGTATGGAACTCGCCACCGACTTCCACATGTTCAGCAAACGCGGTTATACCGACGAGACGATGAATACCAACGAACTCCTGTGGAATGCCCAGCTCTCTCAGACTTTCCTGCGTGGCAAGAAGCTCACGGTGATGTTGCAATGGTATGATATTCTGCACCAGCAGACTAATCTGACAACCAATGTGACGGCCAATGGCTGGACCGACCGTGAGGTAAATGCCATCACGAGTTATGCCATGCTCCATGTCAGCTATCGTATGAACTTCTTTGGAGGTGGCGGAAATGGCCGCGGTGGTTTCGGCGGTGAACGAGGTGGCCGTGGCGGTCGTGGTGGCGGCTTCCCTGGCGGTGGAGGTCCTGGTAGAGGCGGCTTTGGCGGTCGTTTCTAATAGTTATTTTTTCTTCTTGCGTTTTTTCTTCTGGTTGGAGAAGAGGTCGCCCAGGCCGTTGAAGTCCTTCTTCATGATCAGACCTAGGCCCTGAGTGTTCAGGCTCGATTTGGTGAAATAACGGTCATTGGTCATGTTGTACATCTTCACAGAGAGGTTGCCGTTGGGCAGTAGCAGATACTGTATATCGAAATCGCCGATAAACGACTTGGTGGCGCGGGTGGCATTGTCGCGGTAGCCGAACTGTCCGTTCAGCAGCAGTCGGTTGTTCAGCATGCGCCCCGAAATGAGTCCCTCGTATTCCGCGTTGCGCCAGCCCTCGTTGCCGGTGGTGATGTTGGCACCAAAGTTCCAGTTATCGTTCTTAATCACCGTATTCAGCAGTGTATTGATCTGTGCGGAAATGGTACCCGAGAGTAGGCTCTGCATGGCCAGCGTTGTCTGGTCCTGCTGGGTAGTGGCGTTATTCTGTCCGCGGTTATAAAACCGGCCGATGCCGAGCAGGTAGAGCACCTGCTGGTTCATCTCCTGCTGGCCGTTAATTACCGAGCGTATCATCTGCTGCTCGTCGGCATTTACCGTGGGCATCTCCAAGTCGAACTCCACTTGTGGCTGCTCCGGCTGTCCGGTGATGTTCATCAGACAGTTCACACGGATGGTGTTCGAGGCGAACGAGTTGCCGATGTTCAGGTCGGAGAGGCTCACACCGCTGACGGTGTGGAGAGCTTGCAGGTTCAATGAGGCCTGATAAGGGTCGCCGCCGAAGACGATAGTACCGCCACGATTGAAGGAAAAGTTCTTGTGGATGATGTTTTGGATGGTCACGTCGTAGGTGCCGTGATCCACGGTATAGGTGCCGAACATGTTGAAGGCTCCCTTATTATAAAAGGTGGCGCGGATGGTGCCGTCGCCGTTCAGATTGATATAGTCGTTGGTGTTGGCATCCATCAGCAGACGCATGGTGGCCGCAGGGGTGCAGTTTATGAGGAAATTGATGTAGATGTCGGTACGGATGTCGTCATCGTCGGGAAGTGGAGAGTTCTTGCTTTGCAAGCCAGCAGAGCTGGAGCGGAGAGTGGAGAGTTGAGAGTTTCTTGGCGCTGTGCCGGAGCCCCACTGGATGAACTCCTGATCGGCGATGGCATCGGGCGAGGAGGCGTTGTAGACGAAGACGGTGTTCTCCTGTGGCGTAACGTTACAGTCGATGGTCACTTCACCCGGTCGGCCCTTGATGCTCACGTCGCCCGAGGCAAACACGGTGCCGTAGAAGTTCGAGTCGCCGAAATCCCTGAAGTCGTAGGCCAGCAGGTTGTCGGCATTTACAAACAGATCGAAGGTCAGGTTCGTGAGGCTCTTGTGGTGGATGCCACCGCTGAGTGTGGCCCGATGGCCGTAGCGGTCGGTGAGGGGCAAACCGCGCAGTTCGATCTCGTCGGGGATGAAGATCACCGTATCGCGGTTCAGCTGATAGGTGGTGTTCAGGGCCGTCACGCTGGCCTCACCCTCCACGGCCAGTTCGCCTGTCAGGTTCATATTGTCGAGGGTACCTGCCAGTAGCAGGCTGCCGTCGGCATGACCCGTGATATGGCTGAGGAAGGAGTTGGTGAAGTTGTGCATGAAGTCGACGTAGGTCTGGTGGGCGTCGATATTGAGGGCGATGGTGTTGTGCTTGGGCGAGACGAAGCCGTAGATGTCGGTGAAGATGCCGGGGCCGTCATTGGCCTGGGCGTTGATGTCAATCTGGTCCTTCTGATTGTTCCAGAACACGAGGGCATGAAGCGTTCCCATGCGTCCCCGCTCAAACTTGAAGTTGTGAACATCAATGTTGGCTTGGGCGTCAGGCACATCGAAGAGCGACTTGACAACGGCCTGGCCCGTGGCCTTGCCGCTGAATTCCACCGCGTCGAAATTCACGAGGTCTAAAATGTACGACACCTCCACTTCGTTCAAGTCGACCGTCAGCGAATCGTGGCGGTTCTTGCTGGCATAGCCGTCGATGGTGATATGCTGCTGCTGGTGATGCACGTTGAAGTGGTCGACGAGCAGGTTGTTTTCGGAATAGAGGATGTCCGAGGGCTCTACGTTCCAGACGGTATCGTTGAGGATGATATGTGAGGGCTGAACGCGGACATGTGCCTCGGGTTTCTCGGCCAGATTGCGGTAGAGAGTGGTTATGAAATTCAGTTCACCGCTCATGCGGTTGGTCTGTTTGCCATCGTGCCAGGTGAGATGGGTGTCGAGGTTGTTGTCGATGGCTTTGGCCTGAAGGCCGAGGAAGAGGCGGCCGTTGTCATTGTTCTGTGTGACATCCACATTACAAAGCAATGTGTCGGTGGGCGAGGAGAGGTGGATCTCGCCGTTGGAGTAGGCAGAGCCGTTGTAGGTGAAGGCCGGCAGTTGGCTGTCGAGGTTAAAGGTGTGGGTATTGTCGTTGACCCTCATGTCGAGAAACGCCGGTTGCATGATGTCTAAATCTACCTTCATCAGCCGCTGCAGCCAGTCTGACTTATAGACCTGCAGACGGACCAGGAAGTTGTTGTGTGCATTATCTGTGAGTTTCGGCAGTCCAGGAAGTGTGGGCAGCTTGGAGCCAATCATATTGATAAAGCTCTGGGGGAGGGTAGAGAACTCGAAGTCGCCTTGCAGGTCGGCCTTTGCAAAATCGCTGACGAGAGAGAGAACCCGTCGTCCCTCTTGGAAACTTGAGGTCAGCAGGAGATTGTCGAGGTAATAGGGCTGCTGGTCTTCTTCCATCATTGAGAAATGGCTGATGCGCAGGGTGCCGATGGCATCCTTCAGGTTCGTGGCGGAAATGTCCGACTCGATGTTACCTGTGAATACGGCATTTCCCCATTGGTCGCCCAGTCCGATGGCCTGAGGAACAATGTAATCCACCGTCCCCGCCATCTTCATCTGGTGCTGTCGGCCTTTGTCACCTAAAAGGAAGTCACCCTCTAAGGAGGCCTTGACGTGTGGATCGTCAATCTGTAACAATCCGTTGTAGCCCCGAGAGGAATAGGTGCCGTTCAGGTCGATGTTGCTGAAGGAATAGCCATTGTAATCGAACTGCGATACGATGCCATTGACCGTCAGATCCGGTTTTCCGCCGCTATGTAGTTGTCCGGAGAGCGACACGTCAGCCACCAGCATGCCGAAACTGTCATTACCTGTCAGCTGATTCAGATTGAACTGCTCGGTGGTGATCTTTCCTTCAAACTGGTTGTTGCCAGACTTGTGGAGGTTGATGTCGGCGTCGCCGATTCCCGTCGCGATAGTTCCTTGGGCGGTCATGGCCCCGTTATGCTCTCCGCTGAACTGTCCGCTGAGGGTCAGTGAGCCGATTCGCGTCAGTTCTTCGGGGATGGACTCGATATTTTTATGCAGGAAATCGATGATGGCTTCCGACAACACCAACTGGTTCAGATTCAGTTTCCAGGCGGGCGTCTTGTCTTGTAAACCATCCACAAAGCCATTGGCAGAGATGTTGATGTCCTCCGCTTCAGAAGCGATTTCCAAACGAGGAATGTCGATGTGGCGCCAGGTACCATTGAATCGTGTGGCGAGTGAAATCTGTCTTTGAAAATTCTTTAGTGAACCTTGGAAAAATCTTAAGTCTGAGGGTGTTATGAATGAGTTGACAAATTCTCCTCCATAAACGAGCGATGACTTGTCGAGGCCTTGCTCATTCCACTGATAAGACGCATCAATGGAGTCGATCTGTAATCGGGAACTGGGCAACTCTAATAGAAAATCCCTCAGGCGAACCTGCTTCTTGTCGGCATTCAGGCGAAGGGCCAGCTGATTCACCGTCAGTCCGGATTGCTCCTGGAATCCCAACCGTTTGATCTGGAGGTTCAGCGAGTCGTCGGTCAGCGCCTTTAACAGAAGATGGGCACTGATGTCGGAAACATAGAGATGCTGTGGATTCAACAAACCCGGCGTCGTCTTGACGTCCTGTCTGTCGAACTTCACACTCGAATGACGGATGATAAAGGTATTCACGCGCAAGTCGAGCGGTGTATGGCTCGTGGTGTCTTTTGAAGCTAAAGAATCGAGTACAAACTGGAAATTAGGCTTTGACAGGGAATCCCGCTGATAGAATTTAGCGTGGGCACCAAACAACTGTGCCGATGAAATGCGGACTTTTCCCTCGGACAAGGGCAGTAGGTCGATGCTGGCAGAGAGACGGGAAATACTGAGCATCTGCTTGCTTTGCTGGTCGAGAATGTTGACATCATCGATGATGACACGGTTCAGCAGTCCGATATCCACACGGCCTATGCTGACCGTTGTGCCTAAACGGTCGCCAATGGCCTGGGCGACTTTCTCTCCGATAAAGTTCTGACAGAAGGGCAGATGCGTAGCACCTATCAGCAAAAGGTATAGTGCCAGCAGGCTCCATACAGTCCAATTGATGATGTGCTTCAGTGCCTTCAATTTGGTAATTTCTGTTAGTTACGGATAGCAATCAATTGCAAATATCCGCGAAATTTTCCGCAAATGTACGATAAAAAGTTGTGATTTCTGCAATTTTCAACGAGAAATTACACAGACTATACATTTTTTTTATTAATTTTGCATCCGTCTTTGGTACAACTATTCTCAAACATTATATAAATGGAAGGTAACTTAATTAAATTAAGCAAAGGCTTGGACATTCATCTTCAAGGCAAAGCCGAGGAGAAAAAGATCCAGTTGAAGTCGAATGGCAAATATGCATTAATGCC
>JAEEGL011551652.1_pt1 | contig 10176 bp, 14 predicted proteins | sample 9134231 | NCBI WGS metagenome assembly JAEEGL01 (sample SAMN16246548, study PRJNA631951) | gut metagenome | biome: gut microbiome; feature: rumen; material: fiber-attached | host: Bos | place: Iran: Karaj | collected 2018-10
TTATGATTACATCATTGCCATGGACCGCAACAACCTGCGCAACCTGAAACGCATGTTTGGCGAAGACACCGACCACAAAATCAGCCTGCTGATGGACTACACCCACCGTCCCAGCGACGTCGCTGACCCGTGGTACACGGGTGATTTTGAGGCCACTTGGAGGGATGTTTTGGAGGGATGTGAGGGGCTGTTAGAGCAATTGAAGAAGAGATAAAGCCTCCGTTTCCTGTTGTTTTACCACCTTTCAAAAATATACCACCTTATTTTATGGTAGAGAAGATGTGGACCTGCCATTGTTTTGGGGTCCCTTCTTTGGAAATGTATCCTTTTTTCGTCATCGTAGCAACTTGTTTCTGCACAGCAGAGGAGTTAATGGATAGTTGTTCAGACAATTCTGCAATAGTGATACGTGGATTGTCAATCATCAACTGAAGCATACTTATTGACTTGTCGCTTCTGAACTTTACTAACTCTCCGTTGTACCACCATGTCTCCAAAGGATTGCTTTGCAAGAAGGCTATGTCGCCGTTTATCTGTTCAACAAGTAACTTTTCCATGTATTGCACAAAAGGCTCTATCATTTCCAATGAAGCATGAGCACCGACTGAAGGCACAACACCCGTATTCTTGTCTGCTTCACCAAGTGCCTTGAGATAGGACTGCTTTTTTCGGCTCAGCACAACCACCATAGGATAGTTTTGGCGGAGCAGGATGTAATTGACCAATAGACGGGCTATGCGTCCGTTGCCATCCTCAAACGGGTGGATGCGGATATAACGATAATGGAACAATGCTGCCAATTGCGCAGGAGTGTATTGGACACTTTGCTCCGCCGCATTAAACCAGTTCACTAAATCCCCCATAAGCGCAGGTGTCTCTTCTGGAGATGCATATTCAAACCGTTCGCCGGTAGGAGTGATGACAGAGTTGGGGCGTGTCTTATAGCAACCGGCATGAACAGTATAGCTCGTTTGGATGCCGTTGGGCAATTCGCGATAAACAGTATAATCCTCCCGAAGCAAGACCTGATGAAGTTGACGAATAAATGTTTCTGTCAATGGCTGTTGTTCTTTGGCTTGCAATTCCATCATGTTCAACCCTACATTATGGGCTTTCATTTCCTCAAAGTCTTTCATGGGCGCATCCCCCACCACACGGCCAAGCAGCAAAAGCACTTCGGTTTGTCCGTATGTCAGCGTATTGCCTTCAATATGGTTGCTGTTGTAGTTGAAATCCAGCATGAACTTTCGGTTTAGCCGCATCTCGTCCTCATGGCTAAACGGCTGTAGTTTCAACCACTTTTCGTAAACCTGTTCCAATCTTGTCATAACCGTTGTTCTATAATAACATTGCAAAAATACTACTATTTTTCAATAACAATGCAAATTATTTACCACTTTTTGAAAATTTACCACCTTTTATATTGGTAAAACCATATCGACCTACATATTCAAGGTCTTCACCAAATCCTTTCCCTTCTTTCCAACCTCTTCCTCGCCGAATTCCTCCCTTTTTCCCATCCATTCCATCCATTTCCACTCCATATTATCCATTTTGGATACAGTTTTTGTATCTGTTTTGGATAATTAAAATATTGATAATCAATTAATTATGTTTTTTATTTTGATATTATTTGTATATTTGCGGCGATAAAAGCAGATAATATGGCACTTATAGACGTTGTAAAATGTGAACTTCATGATTACGAATTGTGTGTGAAGTTTCCTTCTGAAGATCTTAGAATTGGGTCTCAATTAGTAGTGTATCCTTCTCAAATTGCTTTCTTTGTAAAAGGCGGTCAGATATTTGATGAGTTTGAGGCTGGAACTTATACTTTGAAAACAAGCAATATTCCTTTGTTGAACAAAATCGTCAATATTCCATTCGGAGGCGACTCGCCATTTCAAGCCGAAGTATGGTTCGTTAATTTGACGAGCAAATTGGATATAAAATGGGGTACCAACTCAGAAATCCAACTGGAGGATCCAAAATATAACATCATTGTTCCTGTCAGGGCGTTTGGGCAGTATGGCATGAGAATTACAGACCCAAGGCAATTCCTGAAAACCTTGATGGGCAACATGACGTCTTTTGAGGTGTTTAAAGTCAACCAATACTTCAAAGGGAAAATGCTGTCGCAATTAAGTTCTTTGGTTGCCAAGAAAATCGCACAAGACAATATCTCCATCTTGGAAATCAACTCCCATTTGGTTGACATGTCAGAGTATTGCAACGAGGAGATTAATAAAGTTTTTACAAAGTATGGCATCGAGTTGATAGAATTCAGCATCATGTCTATAAATGTTCCTGATGATGATTCCAGCATAATTAAACTGAAAGAAGCGAAGGATTTGGCCGCTCGTCTTAAAATCGCAGGAAAAGATGTCTACCAAATGGAGAGAAGCTTTGATGTCCTCGACGCTGCTGCAAGCAACGAAGGCACGGGAGGGCAAATGATTGGCATAGGCACTGGCTTGGGCGTTGGAATGGGTGTCGGATCCACTGTCGGAAATATGACATCTCGTTTCCTCAACACCAATCCTCAAGCACATGCTCCCGCACCAGCTTATCAACCCCCTACTTATCAAGAACCGACTTATTTCTTAATAATTAATGGCCAGCAGCTTGCAGGTCAGACCTTACAAAACATAAGAGACATGGTCGCACAAGGAATAATGAATGGTGAAACCATGGTGTGGAAAAGCGGCATGGCGCAATGGGCCAAAGCCTCTTCTGTGAATGAATTGGCTCCTTTGTTCGTTCAACAAGCTCCTCCGCCTCCAATGCCAAGCCAAGAGCCCTCTTATTTTGTTTTCATTAACGGGCAACAAGTGGGAGGACAAAACATCAACAATCTAAGAGACCTTATTAATAAAGGTGATATGGATGGAGAAACGATGGTTTGGAAAAGTGGGATGCCTCAATGGGCCAAAGCTTCAGAAGTGCCAGAAATAGCCTCTTTATTATCACAGCAAGCACCACCTATGTTACCTCCTCAAATGTAATATGTTATGAAATACATTCATTTAATCATCGGCATGATTTGCCTTTTCTTGAACATAGCAATTTGCTTGATTTTCGATTGTGCCGGAAATCATGTGCTCATCATTAGCAGTTTAGTTATCATAACGACAACACTGATAAACCATTTCACAGGCGCCATTGACATCAAGGATGGATTTAAGGTTGCCTTGCCGTTTTTCTTCACTTTCATTGGATTGGTTGAATACGGCTTATCGTTTTTCGTGGATGAATCGTTGAAAAACGACGGTTTCCTTGTAGGTATCATTTGCTTGTTCGCCTTACAGGTTTGCGTCTTAATCATCTCAGCATTGGTTTCAAGAACAGATTCTCAACAAAAACCACATTATTAAAAACATACTACAATGATCAATCAGATGAATTACCAATCAGGAGTATCCAAGACGGTTGCAACCTATCAAACGCAATCATCGCCTCAAGAAGCAATCAACTCGCTTCATAATGCAATTCTGAGGTGCAAATACAAAATCAAACAGCAAACTCCAACCATGATAAAATTCAAGACACCAATGACCCTTTTTGACTATGGCTTTAATATGACAGCAACCTTGAGTCAAAACGAGAGAGGAACTATTGTTAGAATTGAAGGGAAACCCGTCTATCCCCTTGATATTTTCAAAGTTGGTAAAAAAAGAATAGAGGCTCTTGCAGCCTTTTTATAATTACCCATAATTATTCACAATAACCTTTATAAAACTTAAAACTATGGCAAACAAATGTAACACATGTGGGGCTACGGTACCCGACAATGCAACAGTGTGCCCTTATTGTGGCAATGCGGTCACCCCAACACAACCAAGCAATGTGATATACACAGCAGAAGAAGACGAACCTTCAACGGGATTGAATATCCTTTCGTTTTTTGTTCCGGTCGCGGGCTGGATAATGTACTTTGTTTTTAGAGACGAAACTCCCATTAAAGCAAAAGCTTGCTCAAAATGGGCTTGGATAGGGGTCGCTGTTTCTGTTGGCCTATCAATACTAATGGGAGCTTGTACTGCCTTGCTTGATTATTAGCATTATAACATCAATAAAGTTTAATCATTAGAAATTTAAATTATGTCAACCAAATGTAACACATGCGGGGCCACTGTACCTGATGATGCAACCGTATGCCCATATTGCGGCAATGCAGTTACCCCAACACAACCAAGTAATGCTGTGTTAAACTCGGCAGAAGAAGACGAACCTTCAACTGGCTTAAATTGGCTTTCACTTTTTATTCCACTAGCGGGCTGGATAATGTACTTCGTCTTTAAAGAAAAATCACCAATTAAAGCCAAATCATGTGCAAAATGGGCATGGATTGGATTCGCCATAGATGTAGTCTACGGGGTATTTAACGCTTTAGTTGGAGATTAAAAGACACAAAGAAAGCTCATTGGATATAAATCTAATGGGCTTTCTTGTTCCAAAATCCCATTAGTTTACAAATCTATTATTGTGGCTTAAGCGTTTAATAATACAACAACACGATGAAAAAACTAATATATACAGTAATGCTCTTGCTTGGTTTAAGCATAATCAGCGTTTCATGCTCCAATTCTGATTCACCGAAAGCCCAAGCTAGAAAGGATTTCCATGAATTAGAACAAGCAATAGAACAATATTTGGAAGAAGGAACATTGATTCCATTAGAGACAACCTTGACCCAAACAGAAAACAAATTGGATTGTTATGGAATGGAGTCCACCGCCTATTATGAATATCTTAGAACCTATGTTGGATTGTTTTTTGATGATACTGAGATAACTGAATTTATTGGTCATTGTGACAATATTAATGACGACGAAGTGGAACTTCTTTTTGACGAGGTTCTCAATTCCATTGTGGCTCTGGTAGAACCAGATGAGTTGGAAATTTTCAAATTCAAATTTTGACAAGACCATGGCATACATAAATTGCAAAAAATGCGGCTGTCAGATGTCTGACAAGTCGGAAGCCTGCCCTATGTGCGGGACGCCTGTTAATGCAGATGTTGAAGAAATCAACAAACCATCTTTAGAAGCACAGCCCAAACCAGAGATTCCCGTTCCAAATGAGCAGCCGACGAAAACAAAGGAAGAGGCTGTGCCTGCGGAAAACGATGCATCAACAACCACACCACCACCCATTACGCCATCGGACAAGCCCGCCAAGAAAAGCAACAAAACACCAATAAAAATTGGAGTAGTTGCTGCGGTTGTTGTAATTGCCGTGCTTGCCGTCCTGTTTTTGATGAGAGGCCATAAGGAAGACCCGCAAGAAATCTTGGCAGAGGAAGCTGTTATTTACAACGACGGCAATTCTACCCAATTTGGAAACAACGATGAAAACGCCAGTTACAATTCAAATGAATCCAAACTAAAGGGCTATGAATGGCTTGAAGGTGTTTGGGTAGGATGCGACGAATACGGAAGTTTTGGCCGTATGATTGTTACAGATTCATACTATCAAGTTGTCAACAGCAACATGGATGATGCGTTTGACCAAGTTGAGGATATGCCAAAACAGGATATTGAATTAAAAAACAGACCAGATTATATCACCGGGGAAGGGAATAGTGTGTCTTTTGGTTTTGATGAGTACATTCGAGTAGATGTTGAGCATCGTTCCATCTATATCGTACAAGGTGAATATAACGGCATCGTATTGCAAAAAATCCAGGAAAATAATTTTGAGGCTGCGGTATTTGAGGCCAACCATAGTTGTCCTCCGCGAGTCTACTCCAACGCCTACGATGGTTTCGTTAATATTCGTCAGGCACCAGAAAGCAAAGCACCTATCCTTGGCGTATTACGCAATGGCCCTGAAGGGGCCGTTCTGTTGGATGAAGAAGGCGAATGGAAAAAGATTGACTGCAACGGCATTGTGGGCTATGTGTATGGGGAGTATGTGCAAGACACTCCAACGGAAGTATTTGAATATTGGGCAGCGTTAAGAAAAGATGCAAGTATTTACCAATTCACAGAAAACGATTTAAGTCCACTCACAGTCAAGGAATTGACCTATTTACGCAACAGTATATATGCGAAACACGGCTATGTGTTCAATTCCCAAGAATTGAACAACTATTTCAAACAGATTAGTTGGTATCACCCAAATGTCAGCGTTACAGATGCAGTTTTGAATGATATGGAAAGAGCGAATGTGGAGTTCATCAAGAACTATCAAGAACGAAACGGCAAGACATACAAACCCCAGTGAGAATAGTTTATTTGTTACTTCTATTCCTTATATCTCAACATGTTGTCTCACAAACAGGCGATACGCTGAGGTATAAGGAGTTTTTGTTCGTGTCGCAACCCGTTCCCAATATGGTGAGGGTCAGAATGCAAGGCAAATCCATGCCCGAAAATACCACCATCAGCTATGATGAATTGCGTTACCTCACCGTTTTCCATTACGATTATGAAGGCCGAGTCCATAAAGGCGAAATGGTCTGCAACAAAGCCATTGCAAAAGATATACTCTTCATTTTCAGAGCTTTGTTTTCAAGAGACTATCCCATCAACAGCATTCGCTTAGTGGACGACTTTGACGCTTCCGATGAGGCTTCCATGCAGGCCAACAACACTTCATGCTTCAACTATCGCATGGTGACAGGCACAAAAACATTGTCGAAACATGCTATTGGAATGGCCATTGACATCAACCCTTTGCAAAACCCTTATGTGAAAGGCAATCGGATTCAGCCATCAACGGCTGTAGAGTTTGCGGACAGAAACAAGGATTTTCCGCACAAAATTGATGAAGACGATTTCTGCAAGGAGGTTTTCAACTCATTTGGCTTTCGCTGGGGAGGCAACTGGCGCAACACAAAAGACTATCAACATTTCGAAAAGTAATTTCCTTATCTCGGGCGAAATCGACCTGTTTTCGGGTAGATTTCGCCCATTTTTCATTATAATGAACCAAAACCATATCCAAATCGGATAAAATCCCTACCTTTGACCCGAATTTCAAAAACGAAAATCGGAGAAAGATAGAATTGTAACCACATAGACAAACAAACTGAGCTTTTGCTCTTGTTCCCTCATCGTAAATCTGGAAAATTTCGCTACACAGGGGATAAGTTTGGCAAAGGTTCACGTTATTAGCGTGAATCTTCCAACGCTTATGGTGTAGCGGGCATTCCAGAGCCTACGATGACATACAGCGAAATGAGGTTCACGCTTTTTCATTGCTGAAAGGAGACGGAGCCAAAGCCAAACAAATCCAAGGCAATGGAAACCTACGAAAGCAACATCCATATCGGGCACCTCATCCGCGAGCAGCTGAAGGCCGACAACCGCAGCGTGAGCTGGTTGGCACGTGAAATCCATTGCACCCGAAACAATGTTTACAAAATCTTCAACAAGCCTTCATTGGACGGCGACTTGATTCTGAAAATCTCCGTGGCTATAAATTACAATTTCTTCCAATACTATACGGCGGAGTTCCTCGATAGCATAAAGGCACGGACAGGTGAACTTTATTGAGCCTGATTTTTTAATTCCCGCTCCAACTTTCGTTTCAGCGTTCTGTAATCCTTCATGTAATAGTCGATGACTTCTTGGGCAGCTTTTTCGTAGTGCGGCTTAGCGGTTTTGGAGAGATTCAACGTGTTGATTTTTTCCTTGATAATGCCTCGGCTGACGTCAACACCTTTATCGATATAGAATTTTGAACATTCCAAATACGTTTCTTTAGGTAGGTCAGGCTGATTTTCAAACATGTTGTCAATCATCATGTACCAATAGCCAAACGTAGGTGCCAAGGCGTTTTGCAACTCTTCTTTGAAAAGCGTCAATGAGTCTTCAAGGGTGAGTTCGGGCTTCGGTTCGGGCATGAAGACAGTATCGACTTGCATGATAAAAATAGTGTCGTGCGGCACGGAAACGGTTTCGTCTTGCCGGATAGTCGTTGATAGTGTCCAACATAACAGTCCTAAAAAAAGTGCAACCGATATAAAGAACGGCCAACGCTTAGGACGTAACACCTTTTTCAAGGCATCTATGCTTTGAAAGCGTTCTTTCGGGTTTTCTTTGAGGCAGCGCTTGACCACTGACTCCTTGGCCAAATGGAAACGCTGCATGATTTTGCCCAAAGCGTAGATGTCGGTGGCAGGTGAGATTTGCTCAACTTTGTTGGCCAACTGCTCAGGAGCGCAATAGTCACGGCTAAAACCCGCATCATGCAAGTAGCCGTCAGTCCAGGCAAAACCCATGTCGACAAGTTTCACATGGTGGCCGTTGTTGGTAATCAGAATATTGCTTGGTTTTAAGTCCAAGTGCAACATCCGCTTACCGTGGAGATAAGCCAAGGCATCCAGCAACTCGTTAAGGAGGCGTTGACGATTTTGATTGTCTTCGAGAAAGTCAGGATGCTTGGCAACAAACTCATCCAAACTGTCACCGTCCACAAAATCCATCTTGATGAAAGGTCCTTTTTCGTCTTCGCTGTAGTCAAAATAGCGCACAATGTTAGGGTGCTCCAACTCAATGCCCAGTTCAAATTCCTTTTGGAAGAGATTCATGTAGTCCTCCGAAGAGCAGTATTGTGGCTTGGGCCGCTTGATGCAATAGGCGCGATTGCCGAGGATGCGCTTGTAGCAATCGGCGGTACCACCGCTGCCGAGCAATACTTCGCCATTGTCGGCGGAGACTTGGGTCGTGAACTCGGAATCTTCAATCATTGTTTGGCTCTTGTATGGTAAACGATTTCAGCCCGTTTTGCTTGCCTGCGATGTAGCACAACTCCGCTCCGTCGGCATTGCGCAATACCTCTCCTGCCCTAACGATGTGCGACACTTCCATAGGATAATCGAGGCGGAAATGATAAATGGTAATCTCATCGCCCGCACAAAGTTTTCCTTTTCGGCTTTCCGACACACGGAAACGGTTTTCGCCGATGCACAGCAATCGGATTTCACGGTCGGGCAGCCAGGCTGCTTCAATGGTGCTACCAACCTTGATTTCATCTGCACAGACGGATTTCTCCACCCAATCACTGTCGGCAGGCTGCGCGCCCATCAAGGCATCCCATGAGGATTGGCCAAGATAGTGGGCGATGGCATCAAGTGTGGTTTTCCTTGCCGCGATAGGCTCCTTAGCGTAACCCATTAGCCGTTTCAGGGTATTGACACCCAAACGGTCGCTGGCTGGAAACGACTCCGACAGTACCTCAAAGTCTTTAGCGTTCACAAAGTCCAATCCCGACTTCTGCTTGATTTGTTCTATAATGGAAACAGGTAGCATTACGAGTGCAAAGATAGGGATTTCCGATTTGCAAATGGATGAAATGGATGGAAAAGATGTGCCAGCGACGACCTATTTTTGCACCAAAGAAGAAAAGCATGGAAAACGCAAAGAACAGTCTCCACATCGGCCACCTCATCCAAGAGCAGCTGCGCAAGGATAACCGCAGCGTAGGTTGGCTGGCGCGACAAATTCCATGCAGCCGCAACCATGTCTACAAGATTTTCAACAAACCGTCTCTCGACAGCGACTTGATTTTGAAAATCTCCAATGCGATGAATTTCAATTTCTTCCAATACTACACGGAAGAATTCAAACAAAGTTTAGCAATGCGAATCGGCGAAGAATGATTTTTCCGAACAGTTGTGCTTCTAATTGTTTCTTTTGTATTTTTGCAGCAAAACCAATAAAAGCAAACAAAATGGGACTCATTAACTTTCCTAACGTGAAACAACCGCATAATAATGGCGGATGCCTCAAAAAAATTATTGTACTCGCAGCGGTCGTATTCGTAGCATACTACTTAATGAAATCTTGTGGAGGCGGAGGCGTATTGGACCTTGGAAGAGGAACTTCATCCGAAAGCAGCTCCACTACCAGTTCCAATACTACTAACACAACCACTACTAACCCCAATCCTGGTACTATTACTCCCAATTATAGTGATTACTCATGGATTGTCGGAACCTGGTCTTGTGAAATGGGCGCCTACGGAACGGTGGTCATGAAATTTGAAGGTGACGGAACCTCCGGAAAATGTGCCGAGCGTCAATCCGACGGTTCTTACAGGTACGGTACCTATCAGGTGAGTAATGACGTGCTGTCCTACCGACTGACGGGTGAAAGCATCCCTAAAAAGATTAGTATAGAGCCTGGCCAAAAATTGTTGGACGAAAGCGGTTCTTACTATCGCAAA
>JAEEGL011921175.1_pt1 | contig 10176 bp, 7 predicted proteins | sample 9134231 | NCBI WGS metagenome assembly JAEEGL01 (sample SAMN16246548, study PRJNA631951) | gut metagenome | biome: gut microbiome; feature: rumen; material: fiber-attached | host: Bos | place: Iran: Karaj | collected 2018-10
CGAGGTTGTCTCCGAACAACGCTTTGGCAGCCTCTTGCTTTTCAGCAGAATAAGGCATACAATTATTAAAACGATGCAACAAAGCGCCTTGTTGCATATACTTTGCCTGTTCCTTCGGCGTTGTCAATCGCATATCAACTCTAAATTCTTCCATAATGTTACATCCTTTAGTCAATCACAACGGCCGTGCCGCTGATGGAGATCATAATCATGCTGTTGGCTTGACCCATCGTCTCATAGCCGAAGCTAACTCCCACGATGGCATTGGCGCCTAATTTCTCGGCGCGCTCGCGCATTTCTTTCTGCGCTGTCTCGCGTCCTTCGAGCATAGCCTTTTCATAACTGTCGGTACGTCCTCCGAAGAAATCACGAAGCGACGCGCCAAAGTCCTTCAGGAAATTCATACCGAAGATAACCTCTCCGGAAACAAGACCTTTGTACTCCTTAATGGTGTGACCCTCAATGGTCGGTGTAGTGGTAACTATCATAGTCGATTGAGTTTAAATTATCTCTTTCTTCAACAATCCGCTGACCATGTCGCCGTGGCGAGTCTCGTCCGCAGCCACGGAAGCCACTTCCGGGAAGTCAGCAATCAAAGGCTGATAGCCTCCGTCAGCACGATATTCGGCTTGGGCAATGAGCGTATAGGTGATTTTGCGTCCAAGCACACGATAGATGAACGGAACAACCCGTTCTTTGAAATGCCCTGCTTTTAGCGGCAGTTGGGTGTATCGATGGAATACGTCAGCATGGTGTCCTTCCTCTTTGGCTAACTGTCGGAAGGTCTCCACATCGCTTGCCGGAACCACTTTAGCCAAGGCGTTGTACATCAGCACTGCATCTATCTCACCCTGCTGCGCACGTAGCAAAATACGTAATTGTTTATCAGTCATATTCAGTTGATTTCGATTTTTAACACTCTCATTGCATCTGCTAATATCTTGTCATGGTCAAAAGACAAAGGCGGTAACTCATTCAGCGGCCACCATTGCGCAGCAGCGGCATCGTCTGCGGCAGTCGCTTCCGGCATAGTCGTCATGGCGGCATAAGCAGCTGTGATGACACGTCCACGCGGATCACGCTCCACGTCGGAATAGATACCCACCAACTGCATGCCGGTCAGCACGATGCCGGTCTCTTCCTCCAGTTCGCGTTCGGCACAACGAGCCACCGTCTCATCCATCTCCAGAAACCCGCCTGGAAAAGCCCAATAGCCTTTGTACGGGTCGTTGCCGCGTTGGATAAGCAGCACGTACATCTGACCATCTTTCTCTGCAAAGAGCACAGCATCTGCTGTTACCGATGAACGCGGATATTGGTAGGCATATAGCCCGTCTTCTGTTAGTTTATAGTCTGTCATACTTTATTATCTCTTTAAATGCGTGGTAGTTGCTGTCGTCGTGCGGACGGCAATAGACCGCAAACTCAATCGTCCGGAAATGGTGGATGAACTCTGCCAGCACATCGTTGTAAGCACGCGCCACCATTTGCGGATCGTTCTGGAAGGCGCCACAACCAAACGCACCCAATATCAGCACGTCCGCTTCGTTCTGCGCAGCCACCGTTAAGATACGACGTGCACGTTGCTTGTGCAGTTGGTACAACTCATCCTTGCTGATACGTTTGGCATCGCCATCGCCCGGATTATAGGGATTAGCAGGTCGCTCGCGCAGGTTCGGTGCCGCACACGTGATGATGTCCACCGCAAACGGATCCACCAATGGTCGGTAGTCATCGTCTTTGAGCACTTGCACGTCGGGCGTGAAGATGATGTCATCGTTATGCAACGGATTGCCGGAACGACGATGCGGCGTGTAGAACCCATCCCACATGGCGCGCGTGTTCAGGCAGTCATATAAGGTAGAGCATCGGCACAGACATTCCTCTTGCGCAGACGAACCATGCGTCACGCCTCCGCCCGGATTAGTTGCCGAAGCGAAATTCAGCACGCACACATGTTGTCCAATGTATTGTGCCGCTGCCTCAAATGAACGGTTCTTCGTCACGATAACTTGTGCCTTCTCGTCAAACCTTGGTGCCGGAATGTCCAACGATTCCTTTTCGAGAATCAGCTTCTGCGCGGCGATGGATTGCTGCTGCGCTTTGTGCACTTCAAAGTCACCATTAATACGCTCCAACGTATCGTCAAAAACCGATATAAGATATGCTCTACGATCCATGTTTCTGTTTGTTTGCGTCGTTTACGGCGCAAAGGTACAAAAAAAATCTGACATACACAAAGATTCCACCCAGAAAAACACCCAGAGAGTTGATTTTCCACCCTAAGAATCAAAAATCCCACCCTAAAACCTCCCCAAAAAGTAACGGGAAAAGTAACGGAAAGAAGGCATTTGGAAATGCAATTCTGCAATGATGCAATAGATGAGCGTGTTTAAATGAAAGAAAGGAAAACGCGCCCAAAAGGACGCGCTTCGCTACTCTTTATTGTCTTACCCAGATATTTGGCATTTCGGGTTTGAACTCGGGATCGATTAGGTGGAGTTGTTGACGAATGATGCCACGACGATTGATTGCAGGTTGTAAGCAGAACGTGTCGAACTCTTGCAGGTTCACTTCTTCCGGTGTAGTCCAATGCGGGAATAAGAGTTTCATGTAACCAACTGCCATACGTTTTACGGCTGTTACATCACGAACTCCTGCCTTCGGGTCATGGTCAACAATCTTATCGAATACTTCTGCATACGCGTTTTGTACACGTAAATTGTGCATTACTTCGGAGAAGTACTCCATGTTCATAGTCCAACCTTTGTAGATCATGTTGGTCTGAATCTTCGGCAAGAACCATCCTTCTACGAAACCATGGAAACGATCAATCAAAGCTGACTCTTTGAAATTCTCCGGCAATTCGTCAAAATAACGAGGACTACGAGGACGTTGATCGCTTGTAAGACCAATATTTCCCATAAGCATCAATCCGGCTTCAGAGGTGAATGCGACATTGCCGATAGATGCTTTTCCTTGCTCCAAATAGGACTTCAAAGCGCCTTGCAATTCGGCAGGTTCTTGGAACTCAATTGTCTGCACTTCATCGAACGCACAGAAGTCATGTGTTCCAAGTAAACCTTTCTGCTTTTTGTTCTTATCATAGAACAACGAAGCACGGGTTACCTTACCGCCGCTGACAAGCCAACCGTATTTGCTTATATTGTTGAATACAAACGATTTACCTGTTCCTTTTGGGGCCAATTCAACCATGTTAAGACGCGGTTCTACAAAGACCAAAAGACGTGTAACGAACTCCAGTTTCTGATGCATATTTGCGAACGAATCCGGCTCATATTCCATCGCAGAAATTATCAAATCAAGCCACTCATCCATACTGAAATTGCGACGTACATTTTGGATGAAACTGATGTCGACAGAAGTGTATGGTTTGAACGGTTTAAAGTCAACCATTGTCACATGATTCTTCTTTCCATCCTCATCCGGAAGCAAGCATAGTTTGATAATACCCCACATCTCGCCATCATGTAAATCGTCCACATGTTTGTTGGCAACATGATCTGGGATAACACCTTCGTTCTCCTTGATGCCCAAATCAATGATACCAAATTGGCGTATACCTTTGATGAGGTTGATATTGACATTAAATCGAGTCAATAATGTTATTTCCTGTCCATCGATAAGTTTACTACGAATATCGCCTTTAGGCATTACCGTATCCAAGAAATTATTCAATCCGGCACGATCTATTTGCTCACCACGTGCATAACGTTTGATAAGGAAATCCTTTACAAACGAAGGTAAGTTACGTCCTACGAACAAGTTATCGGTCGTACCTTTGTCTTTGTAGATTGCTTGCTGACCTAAATAGGTCTGAATCTTTTGTGATATAGTGTCTCTCATAATTTCTTAAAATATGTCGCTAAATAAGTCGTCCTCTTGAACGGCGAGTTTAATTTCTACTTTGAATTCTTTTGATTGCGCGCCAATACGCAGTATCACTTTGTTTACGTCTTTCTCCAATGCCAAACGTTCGCTACTATACATTACACCTTGTTTCTGGAGTTGATAAGTCTTGCCAGCATATTCAATTACTGGCACTACACTACTCTCCAGAGCGCTTATCTCTACTTGGAAGATTGGTTCTGCTTCTGTCAATTCGAACGTCTTCTGTACGGCATTCCATTTCGCTTTCTCTTTCTGGTTGGAGATAATCAATATCGGCACTAATTCTTCTTCAGGAGTTGCTCCTCCATGGCTTCCCATGCCAGTTGGTATCTTAGCTTTTAGCGATTCGTGACGCAGTGCAACTATTTGACGTTGTTTGCCATCGTCCGTCGGCACAATGATGTATTTATCATCTTTGACCAATGCTTGGGTGGACGTAAATAAAGCACAACGTCCATAGTGGTCAGATTTAAATCCTTGCAAGTTGTAGCCATCACATAGTTGCGATAGGTATGTCATTCCGTGATCTGAAACGATTGCTATCTTTTCTCCCGGATGTTCTTGCAGAATTTGATGAATAGATTTACGAACAGATTCCAAGTCCTTTATGATATATTGCGGGTATGGACGACAGGAATGAGCTTCTTCATCTATATCTCCGTACTTATCAATCATTATGCTATCACCACAAAGCGCCAATAGTTCGGATTTGTTATTATCGGTACGTGAAGGCAATTTCGCTTTCGCTATCATCACTTCGTTCACGTAGTAGTTTTCCATCTCGTGCTCTTTGACTATCTGCATGATATATGGAATCCAATCAACACCCAAGCCATCAATCCAGCAATAGAATGAAATATCGTCACGATTATGCAGTAGCGAACGTGTATAATCTATGTCATTGCTCCATTTGAAGTGCTCCAAATCGTTTGCGTTCTTCTCGGCAATGTATTGCTTAATAACATCCGGATAGATATTGCGTATCTTTGCTTCTTTATAAGCTTGAATATAATCCAATATCCATGTTTGGTCCGTATCAGCAATGGTTGGCTGCAAGTAGTAGTACAAATCAGGATAGAGTTCTCGCAATTGATCTTGGTTAATCTTATTTTCGCTATACCATTTTATAATCAATTGTTTCTCGGCATCAGACATCATTGAAACATATGGAATAGCAGATAGAATACCCGATTCTGCTTCGACCTTTTCAATCTTAGATACAAGATACTTTTGTACATCCGGAGATAATTCTACACCATGTTGAGCAGCTATTTTTAGACCAATCATACGCTCCTCTAAATAACGCTCAGGTTCTTCCTGTGTAAAGATAGTCAGCGCTAATCCTTTAGCAAACATCGTGTCGTTATAACTCTCAATTTGTTGGAGTACGCGACAGATATAGCCTTCGTTGCAGAAACGGAATGTATAATACTTCGCCAGCAACCAACGCATGAATGGATCTTTGTTATTGAACCATTGTTCATAGAAGACATTATAATCAGCCAGATCATAAATGCCGAATTGTTGGTTAAAGAACTTTGCGAACTTGAAGTTATGTATGTCAATCAGTTTTGCTAATTTATCCCAGAACTGGATTTCTTCCTCGCGATATGGAATACCCTGTAAATCGAGGCGTAAACCATTTACCAAAAATTCATATGTGTTGTGACATACGCAATATGTAAATGCGTTATCTGGTTGCGCATAATCTGCATGAGCGAATATTGCATGTGACGTACATATGATATTCTCTTTCAGTTCCGGGTATTGCCAACTTTGCAACCACTTTGTAACGTTATCAGCAATGTGATGGGTTTCGTCTAAACCTTGTACATCAAACGTCGTGTTATCGGTCAAAATAAGGCGATATTCTAATTGTTTATCCTCGTTATTGAAATACCATATGAAGGATTGTGGATCATCACGGAACTTCCGCATTTTTCCTTCCAATCCCACAATGGGGATATACACACGCTGGCGATGAGCGAAACCGGATTTAGATGTGTCAAAACTCTTAATCGTATTGATGAGTGCGTTGAATTCAGCATGCTCTACATCGTTGTTGTAGAAACGAGCCAATTCTGAAAACGGCATGATGATACGATACTCTGTCGGATTTTCCGATATGAGTTGCTTGATTTTACGAGCCAGTTTATCATGCGTCAACATAGTATCCGGATAGTCTTCGTCCATCCAGTGCTCTACACGAGTAATCTGACATATTGGTGTACCATCACCATGCAACATGTCGTAAACGAAATGACAACAATCGCGGAAGTTATCAAACAACACAAACCGCACAGGAAAACGGTCAGCGGTTGCCGAACCTTCTCCCGTAAACGTTTGGTCATGCCGAACCTCGTTAATCAGTTCATCGTATTGATTAAAAGTCTTGTACATGATTAATTGAGTATTATATCCAATACCACATCATATCCTAATTCGCAAATCTTAGCCAATGCTTGTTTTGCCTCATCGCCACTCATTGTGTCCACTTTCGCTTGCGCCAATGCTTGTTTATTCTTGTCTCGCGTCGGTGGAGTTGGAGGAACAACCGGTGGAGTTGCAGGCGGGGTTGGCTGCTTAATCGTGCTAATGCGATATAGACGCAATTGCTCAATTACAGCTTGCTCTGTCCACAGACCAACACCTTGCTCCATGTGTTGACGGATGTATTGCACAGCTTCGCTATATTCATCTTCCGTCAGTTTGACATTCTCCTCTGCCATCAAGAAATCGTGGAAACCTTTGTTGAAGTTCTTGCTCTCTCGGTTTAGCAGCGGAAGTACATCAAATTTTAAGGTTGTAATCTGGTTGTCTGTCTCAACCATTAAGTGCGGATCTTTCGCTCCAGTTTCCGTGTAGATAGTGATGATATTATCAATCATCTTACATATATCATCCTTGTTAACTTTGATACTCAAAGCAGGACAATATTTGAGCGCCCAAAGCGGATAACCAATCTCACCACAATAACCATTGCGCAATGCCCATCGTGCATCCGTTAAACTACTTACATCTTTGTAGTCACGCAGTTGATTCAACGAGAATAGTTGGATAAGACCTTTTGCAATAGCACCTTCCTCTTTCGTTTCAAACTTGACATCTACCTTACCAGACTTACTGCTGGAACCAGATTCCCAAATCTTAAATGTCTCAGTAATCAACTCCAGCATACGTTGTGCGTTGATGGGTTTGCCGTTGGTATCGAAGACTTTATCTATGTAAGGACGAAGCGCGAATGCCAACATACCATATCCAGAATGAGACGGGAATAAACCATAAGGTGGTAGCATCAAATCATGGAACTTGTCTGCCAGATTGAATTGCATTTGCTTGTCTGCATGATCAATCTTTGATTTAACAAATTTATGAACAACGAACAGCGGATGATTTACATCGCAATCTGTTTTGAATTGCAGGTTATCATCGACGCTGTCTTGCAGTAATAGTGCCATGTGACGAGCAGCGCCTATGCAACGTTCTATGATCTCGTCTTTAGTATTGAACGACAGCACGTTATCGGCGGTACCTTTTGAGTGCTGTTTTACCCAGCAGGTTGCAGTTCCTCTAAGACGCACAATTTCTACAGATTCAACACCTCTGGAGAAGATAACGGGAGCTATGTCGTTGTTGATTGTGGATGCTAATTTATGTGCTGCAACTGGCATACTTTCTCCTTGTAAATAGAATGTACATACACCAGCACGGATATTCTTAATCCAATCCACGATGATAGCTTTTGCATTCTCCGTATGTGATTTGGTTTGCTCGGCATATCCGTGTTTAGTTGCACCTAATGCGTTGGCTTGATACTCTATGAAGCGATCGAAGTCTTGTTCCGGCATTGGTGTGTCGAACACAAAGAATGCAACGTTTTGGAAACGTTCATCTTTACTTGCTTTAGCAACAATCTCTTTAATGTCGGCTAACTCTTTAGTGCTACGAGCAAACAATAAAGCTAAATACAACTCATACGGTTGGGCGGCTTTCATTCCGTTCTCAATTTTGTTGAGCAGGGAATATTCGTTCGTATCCTCCGAATAGAAACCATACTGGAATGGACGGTTAACTCCTTTGAGAAGTTTATCAAACTCTTTTGAAGCGCTATCACCGTATCTCAGAATCTGCCATGTATATTTAAAGTCGGTACTCAGTAGCTGTTGTTTGAATTGCTCAATCTCTTTAGTATCCAAAGCTGAGAAACGAATCTCATATACGCCTTGCGGAGAACGTTGTACTACGCCCTGCGTATTGATCCAATCAAGAATTTCGTCCATCTCTTGGTCAATCGGAGTGCATGCAAACATATTGCGAATGTTTTCTTCGCTCGGAGTGACAGTATCATTACTTGCCAAATTGTTGAGAGCATTGAGTAACAGAATCACCTTGAATACGGCAGCGTAATGTTCGCCTTTGTTTTGAACGTGCAAGTGATACGAATTATAACGCTCCGTAACGACTCCATATTTGTTCACCTTGTTATTGAACTCATCCAATACGAAATCCCAGAGATAGTCGGCGGTAATCATATCGCCATTACTGAAATGTTCTTCACTATCCAAGAATTCACGAATAGCAGGGTTTGAACCCAAGAACTCGAATACAGAACGCGAACTGGAACCGGCCTCACGTGCATAGTATGTAGCCAGGTTGGCTGTTCCCGGATGCACAGGGAACAAGAGTTTCATATCTTCAATCGTCTCCTGCGGGTCGTTTGAACTCTCTGCGTATTTTGCATATACAGATGCCATCCGTGGGAAGTACCTGCTGGTGATATTAAAGTAAGCGAGATATGCTTGGTTATCCGGATCAGACGAATGAACGAACTTACGCGACATAATCTTGAATGCGCTAACTGGCTCCATGTTATAGTGCATGTAGCGATAACGCCCCATCGTCTTTGTACGTTCATCTGCTTTCAGACTATCTAATGCTGACGGGTGAGCGATATGGAAGAAATATGAGTTGTTTGTCGATTGCTGTGTTGCTTCTGCTAATTCCTGCAAGTCAACTAACAAAGAAGGACCAATATCCGACAACATAACATCCGTGAACTCATCCCAAATCAGCAAGATTCCTTTGTACGGAGTAGTTGCTGCCAATTCATTCTGTACTTCAAAGAACCATTTGCACAGATTCTCTTGTTGCAGACGAACATCTATACCTGTTTCGCGTAGGGTCTTTTTGATGAGCGCTAACACAGCGGTATCTGCTTCGCGCAGGTCTTTAATCAACTTTTTACGGTCTGGAGCATAGGATGCTAATTCTGCATTTGCAGAAATAAGATGATCCCAGATTGCAGGATTCTTCTCAATGTTCGCGATATAGTTATCAAAGTCAGTACGAACCGTAATATCCAAGCCAGCAGCTGTCAATGCTTCAACAACATGCTTCTGGATCTGGAGTGACAAATCGTCTTTGTGAGTGATAGAACAATGACCATACATTGTTACAGGGAACAGTTGTAGGTTCTTGCGCAGAGAAAATAATGTCTCACGCAAAATAGCAAACTTATCGCCAGCAAACTCTTCATTTACATACTCCTCGATTTCTTCTGCGGGGTCGCATAGCAAGTGCTTGATGACAGCGGCAGCATGGCTCTTACCGGTTCCGTAAGTTCCTTCCAGCCAGAACGACTTATGTTCATCCACTACTTTCTTAGATACCGAACCTAAAACCATGCTCAGTATCGAATTGAATTGCTCATTCGGAATGAAGTTTTTCCATTCGTCATGCTCCTCAGTTTGGATGTTATAAGCGGATTTTGTTTCGCGAATCCGTATCGCGTCTGAATATTTCTTTGCCATGAATGGTACGATTATCGGTTAGAATAATTTCTTCAGTACTTGCATCGGAGTTATATCCTCACGCAGCGTTATGTGGTTTAGACCCATGTTTAGTTCAGCTATCAAGATTCTGTCTTTAGCCGAATTCAAGGTGCGTAAACATGCTTCAAATTTATCCTTTGACAACGCAAATTCTTTCGCAGGACCATTTTCGCATTCTTCATCATAAAAATCCTTAACACGAAGATGGCGCGCATCATTCTTCTCTGCGAACTTGTAAAGAGAATATGCTAAAGCGATTTCTGATAAATCGTCATATTCATTGCGAACGAGCAACTTCTTGTCAAACGGTTCTCCTTGTTTTAATGTTTCGCCAAACGGAGAATAAGAGAACAATTGCATAAATGCTTGGAATGCATACTCAATCGTTGAACGAGAGAATGAGGTTGCAAAGCTATCATATGACAACTCTGTC
>JAEEGL012148398.1_pt1 | contig 10176 bp, 9 predicted proteins | sample 9134231 | NCBI WGS metagenome assembly JAEEGL01 (sample SAMN16246548, study PRJNA631951) | gut metagenome | biome: gut microbiome; feature: rumen; material: fiber-attached | host: Bos | place: Iran: Karaj | collected 2018-10
ATCTGACCGGGCCACACCAGAAGCAGGTCCCCTGTGTTTAGAGTATAGGGGGTGTCGCTGACACGATAAACACAGCCATCCTTTAACGCCACTGTAAATTCCGCCGCATTATGCCAGTGAGGTGGGAAGATCTCAGGCGTATTGGCAGCATCCGTAACGGATATAGAAGAGGAAGAGCTGAAGGTAAGATTTTCCTTGCCTGTTTTATCCATAACAAATTTCTCCGTGATTATAGTGGAAATGAAAAGACCGGGGCGTCAAAAGGCGTCCCGGTCTTTGGGTAGTTTGATTAAGCTGCTTTTTCCTTGGACTGCTTTGCAAGGTTGGCAAAGGAGTAAACTGCCAGTACCAGTGCAAGCACAACCAGAAGAATAGCAAGAACAGCCTGGATATAAGCCCAGACATCAGCACCGCCTGCACCGATGGCCTTGAACTTGCCAAGGATGGTCTGACACAGGGAGGTGATGGTTACGATGAGCATGAATACCATGGGGATGTAGAACATCTTGTTGTTCTTGCCGATCTTACCAAGCCAGGTACATACAGCCAGAAGTCCTACTGCTGCAAGAAGCTGGTTTGCTGCACCAAACAGCGGCCAGATCTTTGCATAACCTGTCATACCAAGGCCTACACCGAGCACTACGGTGATGATGGTTGCCAGGTAAGGATTGCAGAGTACCTTCTTGGTACCGGATACGGTCTGAACGGTCTCATCGGGACCAAGCCAGAATTCCTGGAACATATAACGTGCCAGTCTGGTTGCGGTATCCAGTGAGGTCAGACAGAATACGGAAACTGCAAGTACGAACATGGAATAGATGATGCTCACAAGCTTCTCAGAACCTGTGAAGCTGCCGATCATCTGGGAAATACCACCTGCAAATACAGCAGTGGGGCTGGTAAGTCCGGTTGCTGCAAGGGCTTCCTTATCTACGTTTACGGTGTTCCATACGAAACCAACTGCACACAGGGAGATCACTGCAACCACGCACTCGATGAGCATGGAACCGTAAGCAACGGGACGGGCATTGGCCTCGTTGTCAAGCTGCTTGGAAGTGGTTCCGGAAGATACCAGAGAGTGGAAACCGGAAATGGCACCACATGCAATGGTAACGAAAAGTGCGGGGAACAGGTTACCGGTAGCGAACAGTCCGTTGCTCTCGGCAATCTTCCAGCCTGCGAAGGCGGGAATATCAATATGTCCGTGTCCTGCAAGGGATGCACCGATGATGGCGATGAAAGCCACGCCGATGATGAAGTAAAGCAGGAAGGAGCTTAAGTAATCTCTGGGCTGCAGAAGGATCCATACCGGAGTTACGGATGCAACCAGAATGTAAGCTGCAAGGATCCACATCCATACATTGTAAGGAATGCTGATGGGACAGAAGTTCATACCGATGGCAACGATGATGATGATACCAACAACGCCGATGGCAGAAGCCGGTCCGATGGGCACGTTCTTACGATATACCAGGAAACCGAAAACAATGGCCAGCAGAATGAAGAGAATGGAGATCATTGCTGTCTGCTGGTGAGCCAGAAGTGCTGCGCCTTCCAGGGCATCACCTGTAGCTGTGGTGCTTCCGAAGGTACTTGCTACGATGGAGCTGAATGCTGCCACAACCAAAAGCAGGGTCAGGTAGCCAAAGACGATAAAGATCTTCTTGGCAAAACTGCCCATGGCGTCCTCGATAACTTCACCGATGGACTGTCCCTGGTGACGGATGGAAGCAAACAGTGCGCCGTAGTCATGTACGCCGCCGAAGAAGATACCGCCGATGAGAACCCAGAGAAGAACGGGGATCCAGCCAAAGATAGCTGCCTGGATGGGACCGTTGATAGGGCCTGCACCTGCAATAGAGGAGAAATGGTGACCCATCAGAACGGGGGTCTTGGCAGGAACGTAATCCACGCCGTCTTCCATTTCATGTGCGGGGGTTTTCTTGCTCGGATCGACACCCCATTGTCCGGCTAACCATTTTCCGTAGAAAAGATAGCCACAGAGCAATACTGCAATACTGATGATAAGTACTAATGCTGCATTCATTTTCATCGCCTCTCTTTCTCGTAGAAATCTATAAGGTGTTTTGCCACCTTATTTGCATAAGCCTTTCCTGTGGAAAGGTCCATTAGTACCAGATGTCCTTCGACATGTCCGCGAATGGTGAGCAGATAGTCTTTTTCATATTTGAAGGTTTGTATGGCTTTTATGGTTTCCGCATCCGGGGGAGTGTCACAAAGAAGTGCGACCGTGACATAGGAATACATATGGTCCTTCTCGGGATATTTGTTCCCTTTACAGACCAGCTTTGGTGCCATGTGTTCTGCCATCAGAACCTTTATGGCATCGATATCCTCTTTGGTAACGGAGGATCTGTCCAGAAATAGAATGTGTTCAAAGCCGTGGATGCTCCACAGATTTGCTTTCGGAGTCAGAACATATTTCTCACTGACTGTGGAGAAATATCCGTACGCCAGAGCTTTGACGCCGCCGATTTCATAATCTCTGACAAGATCAAAGGATCCTGCATACTCCCCTAATAAGTTTTCCAGATAGCTTGTCTTGTCAATCATATCATTCGGCACCCCAACCTCGTCCATTATAATACTTCTGTTTCATAATGGCAACAGGGAAAGAAGGTTGAAACTTTTTCGCTTTTGTACTAAAATGAATCTGTTTATGCGTAAATGAGGAATGAAAAGAGGGACTTATGTACAGCTTCAAAAGTACGGTTAGATATAGTGAAACGGGCCTGGATCGCAGGCTGACGATTCCTATGCTGCTGAATTATTTTCAGGACTGCTCCACCATGCAGTCGGAGGACCTGGGCATCGGCATTGAATATCTGACGCCGAAAAGCATGGCCTGGGTGCTGAATTTCTGGCAGGTGGATATCCTAAGGCGGCCCATGCTGGGGGAGAAGATCGTGATCTCCACCTGGCCCTATGATTTCAAGGGAGCCATGGGACATCGTAACTATCTTATGGAGACGGAGACGGGTGAAAAGTTAGCCTATGCAAACACCCTTTATACTCTTTTGCATATGGAAAAGCACATCCCCGTCAAGCCGGATGAGAAGATGATAGAGGCTTATAAGCTGGAGGAAAAGTTTCCTATGGAGTACCTTTCCCGCAAGCTCTTTTTCGAGGGAGAGGGAGAAGCCAAAGAACCCGTAACGGTGCAACGGCACCATATTGATACCAACGATCACGTAAACAATGTACAGTATGTGGATATGGCCTGCGATCTGATCCCGCGATCCTCCAAGGTAAAAAGGATCCTGGCAAGCTACCATATTTCCGCGGTTTTATCGGATACCATCTATCCCGTAGTGCATCAAATGGGAAACGAGGTAGGGGTGGAACTGAACCGCGAAGACGGCAAGAGCTTTTGCAAGATAAAGCTCTGTATGGATGAAGGATAAGGTGAAGGAATGGAATTTGGAAAGCAGAACCTGCTTGTGATGGTAAGAAAAACGGACTTTGGGGCCTATCTTGCCGAAAAGACCTCTGACGAGGAGCAGGTGCTTTTACCGAAAAAATGGGTGCCCTCAGATCTGGAGATCGGGGATCCCATCACCGTGTTTTTATATAAGGACTCCGAGGATCGTCCGGTGGCTACCACTGTGTCCCCGAAGATCACCTTGGGAGAGGTGGCAAGGCTGAAGGTTTCAGCCCTGGCAGGCATCGGTGCGTTTTTGGACTGGGGCCTGGAAAAAGAGCTGTTTTTGCCCTTCCGGGAGCAGACCAGAAAGGTGAAGGCCGGAGAGGAAGTGCTGGTGGCCTTGTATCTGGATAAATCCCAGAGGCTTTGCGCTACCATGAAGCTTTACCCCTATTTGAGTACAAGACCCCCTTATCAGATGGGGGATGAGGTGAAGGGCACCGTATATGAGATCAGCGACAATTTCGGCATCTTTGTGGCGGTGGATGACCGCTATCAGGGACTGATCCCCAAGCGTGAGGCAGCGGGGGCAGGAGCCGTAGTGGGAGAGACCATCAGTGCCAGAGTCAGCCGGGTTCATGAAGACGGCAAACTGGATCTGGACCTTCGGAAAAAAGCTTACCTGCAGATGGATGAAGACGCAGACAGACTCCTTTCCCTCCTTGGGGAAAACGGCGGAAAACTGCCTGTTCATGATAAATCCTCACCGGAGCAGATCCGGCAGGTAACGGGCATGAGTAAGAATGAATTTAAGCGGGCGGTGGGACGCCTGTACAAAGAAAGAAAGATCCGGCTGCTTGCAGACGGTATCGAAGAGGCCTAGGTAGGAGCAGACTATGAGAGAGTTTCAGGTATTGGGGATTACCTTGACGGATCATTCCGTCAAAGAGGCCATGAAAAAGGTGGAAACCTACATACGAAACGGACAGGTCAGCACCCTGTGTTATATTACGGCTTCGGGACTTTTGGAGGCAGAGGATCATCCGGAAACCAAGGAGTTTCTGGAAAATATGAGCCTGACCATTGCAGCGGACCCGGAGGTTTTGAAGGTGGCTGGGATCACTTCCAAGAGCCGGATTAGGGAAATTCGTGAGAATGAATTTATGCGACAGTTCCTGGGCAGGATCCACAGGGAAACCGTTCCGGTTTGCCTTTTGTCCGATACAAAGGAAAGCCTGAAGAAGCTGGAAAACGGGATCCTTAGTTTTCAGTCCAAGCTGAATATCACCGGACGGTTTAGCTTAGAGGAAGCCTCCTCGGAGGATTCCCTCATCAACGATATCAACGTGCTGGCGCCTGCCATCATTATTTCCGATCTGTCCTATCCTGCCAGGGAGGAGTTTTACAGCGAGCATCATATGAAGCTACATGCCGAGATCTGGCTGATCCTAAAGCATGATATGGCCCTGGATCACGGAAGCTTGAGCCTGTTGGAAAAGCTCAAACAGTTCTTCAGTCAGAAGGCCCTCAAACGAAGTGTGGATCAGTATAACAAAGAAGAAAGCGCTGCTTTGGAAGAGGAAAAAAAGAAGGAGCAGGAGCATACGGAAACCCTTCTGAAATTCGATACCCAGGAGTTTGATACCGAGGCCATCGAAAAGGGACTTGCAGAGTCGGAGACTGAAAATTCTGAAGAAAATTGATAAAAAACTGCAAAAAAGCAGGAAAAATACATAAAATGCACACATTTTTTTGGTAGATTTTTTAGGGGTTTTATATTAAAATGTCTCTTGTAATGTGCATAACAATGGGGAAATGGCGGTTTCTTTGTGCAGTTTTCCCAAACGAGAAGGGCAGAACTTAAGGAGACGGGGTATGATTTCGAATCAGATATTGCAGTCAACTTTGGAGGGGTTGAAGGCAATTTCGCGGGTGGATTTTGCAGTAATCGATACGGATGGCAATGCGGTTGTGGCCACCACTTCCCTGGAGGGGAATTATCAGGCGAAGGTGGTGGACTTTGTACGTTCCGCCGCAGACAGCCAGGAGGTTTCCCGCTATCAGTATTTTAAGATTTATGATGAGGCTACGGTAGAGTATGTTCTCATTGCCATCGGATCCGGTGAGGATGTGTATATGGTGGGCAAAATGGCCTGCTTCCAGATCCAGAACCTGATGGTGGCTTATAAGGAGCGGTTTGATAAGGATAACTTTATCAAGAACCTGCTTTTGGACAATCTGCTTTTGGTGGATATTTATTCCAGATCCAAAAAACTGCGGATCAAAATGGAAGCCGTGCGCTGCGTCATGATCGTGGAGACCCGGGATCATAAAGAGAGCAATACGGTGGAAGCCATCCGGGAATATATCATGGCAGCCAGCCAGGATTTTGTTACGGCGGTGGATGAGAACAGTGTTATCATCGTAAAGGAACTTGCCGTTCCACAGGATCAGGTGAAGGCGGAAATGGACAAGGCAGCCAAGGCCATCATTGCGGGCCTGGAAAAGGAAGGGGCTCAGAAGATCCATGTGGCCTACGGCACCACGGTAAATGAGCTGAAGGAAGTCAGCCGTTCCTACAAGGAAGCCAAAATGGCCCTTGAGGTAGGCAAGATCTTCTTTGAGGAGAAAAAGCTGATCTCCTATACCACCTTGGGCATCGGCAGATTGATCTATCAGCTTCCCATGCCTCTTTGCAAGATGTTCATCCGGGAGATCTTCGGAACGGAGAGACCGGAGGAATTTGATGAGGAGACTATGATCACCATTCAGAAGTTTTTCGAAAACAGCCTGAATGTGTCTGAGACCTCAAGACAGCTTTTCATTCACAGAAACACGCTGGTCTATCGACTGGATAAACTGCAAAAAAGTACCGGACTGGATCTTCGGGTGTTTGAAGACGCCATTACCTTTAAGATCGCCATGATGGTGGTCCGGTATATGAAATATATGGAACAGATTGAGTATTAAAGAAAGGGCAGGACTTAAAAATGATAACCTTGGATCATGTGAGTAAGACCTATTCAACCGGCGCACCGGCACTGAATGACGTGAGCCTCCATATCGATCCCGGTGAGTTTGTATTCATCGTGGGAGACAGCGGCTCCGGGAAATCGACATTGATCAAACTTTTACTTCGGGAGCTTTTACCCACCAGCGGCAATATTGAGGTCAACGGGATCAACGTGGTGAAATTAAAGCATCGTCAGATCCCCATGTACCGCAGAAAGCTGGGAGTGGTATTCCAGGATTTCAGACTTTTGAAGGACCGGAACGTGTATGAAAACGTAGCCTTTGCCCAGAGGATCGTGCAAACCCCCGGAAAGGAGATCAGAAGGAACGTGCCTTCCATGCTCTCTACCGTGGGACTTGCGGGAAAATACAAGGCTAAGCCCAAGCAGCTCTCCGGTGGTGAGCAGCAGCGTGTGGCACTGGCCAGGGCCCTGGTAAACAATCCGCCCATCCTTCTTGCGGACGAGCCTACCGGAAATCTGGATCCCAACAATTCATGGGAGATCATGAAGCTGTTTGAGGAGATCAACGAGACCGGAACTACGGTAGTTGTGGTAACCCATAACAGGGAGATCGTAAATGCCATGAAAAAACGAGTGATCGCCATGAACAAGGGTGTGATCATTTCCGATGAGAAAGAAGGGACCTACGTCGATGAGATTTAGTACATTTTTTTATACCTTAAAGCAGGGCATCATCAATATTTTCCGGAATAAGTGGTATTCCCTGGCATCCATCGCCACCATCAGTGCCTGCCTTCTGATGTTCGGAGTGTTCTATTCCGTGGTTGCCAATTTTCAGTATATCGTAAAAATGGCCCAGGAAGGCGTTTCCGTTACGGTGTTCTTTGATGAAGGATTATCCGATGACCGTATCGCAGAGATCGGCGATATCATCAATGCAAGACCGGAAGTGGCAAGAACCAATTTCGTGTCCGCAGATGAAGCCTGGGAGAGTTTTAAGGAGGATTACCTGGGTGAGTATGCCGACGGCTTCGGCGATGACAACCCCATTGCAGATTCCGCCAACTATGAAGTGTATTTAAAAGATGTTTCCAAACAGGATGATTTGGTAAAATACCTGCAGGGCGTGGATGGTGTTCGTGAGGTAAACCATTCCGAGATCACCGCCAATACCCTTTCCGGTATGAATAAGCTGGTAAGCTATGTATCCCTGGGTATTATCGGGATCCTGCTTGCAGTTTCCGTGTTCCTCATCAGCAATACCGTTACCATCGGTATTTCTGTCAGGAAGGAAGAGATCGGTATCATGAAATACATCGGTGCCACGGACTTTTTCGTAAGAGCTCCCTTCGTTATCGAAGGTGTTTTGATCGGTGTTCTGGGATGCGTGGTTCCCCTGATCACCATTTACTTTATCTACAATAAGGTGATCGACTATCTTTCCACCCGGTTTACCATGCTGTCCCAGCTTTTGAAGTTCTTATCGGTAGAGCAGATCTTCCAAATCCTGATCCCGGTGTCACTTGCCATCGGTATCGGAATCGGTTTTATCGGTAGTTTTTCGACAGTCAGAAAACACATTCGCGTGTGAGATTTTTGGCATTGGAGTAGCAGATATGCAGTTTAAGGCAAACAGATGGATCAAACGATATATGGCGATTTTTCTGGCGGCGGTTCTGGTAACGGGATCGGCGCTGCCTGCATGTGCGGATGAAGAAGTCACCGTGGATATCAACGCTGCGCCCAGCCAGATGTCCACTCCGGATGCGGTAGATGAGCCTGTTTTGGTACAGCCTACTCCGGCTCCGGCGCCTACCACTCCTGCAGCCAACGTTTATACCCCTTCCGCAGCCCTGCAGCGGGCCAATGAAGCAGTCCGGGAAGGAAATGCTGCGGTGGATCAGGCCAAAAGTGAGAAGACGGAGATGGAGGACAATCTCCAGAAGGCTGAGGATATCAAGCAGGAGCTTGTAAAAAGCAGAGACGCCCTCAATGCCGTTGTCTATGATCTTGACAGCGAAATCCAGAGCGTCATTGTGAATCTGAATGAAGTGGAGCAGCTTTTAGAGCAAAAGGAAAGTGAGCTGGCGGCAACCTCGGCGAAGCTGATGCAGGCCAGACAGGATGCAGATGATCAGTACGAGAGTATGAAGATCCGCATCAAGTTCATGTATGAAAAGGGCACCACGGACTTTGTTCAGATCATTTTAGGAGCAGGCTCTTTTTCCGAGATGCTCAATAAGGCTGAGTACATCGAGCAGCTTTCCGCTTATGACCGGAATATGCTCATCCGTTATGAAAAAACCAAAGAAGAAATGGCAGAGCTGGAGGAGGTTTTGGAGACCCAGCAGGAAGTACTTGCCCAGACCAAGGAAGATGTGGAAGGCAAGAAAAGCGCCATGGAATCTTTGATGAGTGAGAAGGCTTCTCAACTTTCCGCCTACAACAAGGACATTGCGGAAAAACAGGCGGCCATTGAAGAATATGAAGAGATGATCAAGGAACAGGACGAGACCATCGGCCAGCTGGAAAAGGCAGCAGAAGCAGCCAGAAAGAAACAGCAGCAGGCCATTGCAGCCGAAAACGGCGGTTCTGTTTCCGGCAACTATGTAACCTACAGCGGCGGTCAGTTCTGCTGGCCTGCACCCAGCTATACCAGAATTTCCGATGATTACGGTAACAGAATGCATCCCATCCTGAAGGTGGAGAAGTTCCATAACGGTGTGGATATGGCGGCACCTACCGGAAGCCCCATCCTGGCGGCAGCGGACGGCGTTGTCATCGCGGCAGCCTACAGTGCTACCATGGGTAACTATATTATGATCGACCACGGCAGCGGCATTTACACCATTTACATGCATGCCTCCGCCCTGTATGTCTCCGCCGATCAGAAGGTAAAGAAGGGTGATACAATCGGAGCCGTAGGCTCTACCGGAAGATCCACCGGAGCCCATCTGCATTTCTCCGTTCGTGTCAACGGAAACTATGTGAATCCTTGGGGTTATCTGTAAAGCCCGGGAAAAAGGAGCGTTTGTAAAGAAACTATGGAAGAAGAAAACAGACAGCTGCAGGAAGAAAGTCTGCAGCCCCAGATCAATACGGAACAGGCAAACACAAAGGAAAAGAAGCGTGGCACTTTGCGAACGCTTCTTTTTGGTATCCTCATCGGTCTTTTGATCTCCCAGATCGTGATTCTGGTAATGATCCGCGTAGTGGGTCTTACGGGGATCGGACAGCTGGCGGTGATTGGCCAGAAGATCCAGAAGAAGCCCACCACGGTGCTGACCAAGGATGTGAAAAACAAGATCAAGCTCATCGAAAGCAACATTGCCCAGAACTATCTGTTTGATGTGACGGATGAGCAGCTCGCGGATGGCCTGTATGAGGGCCTTGTGGAAGCCACCGGTGACAAGTATGCGGATTACTATACCAAAGAGGATATGCAAAAACTAAAGGAAAGTACCTCCGGTGTATTCTATGGTATCGGTGCCTATGTAGGTTTGGATCAGTCCACCGGATATCCGAAGCTTACCGGGATCATGGAAGGAACTCCGGCAGAAAAGGCCGGACTGAAGGCAGAAGATATCATCGTGGAAGTGGATGGCAAGGACGTCCGCGGCTATGAGCTTTCGGATGCGGTTGCCCTCATTAAGGGAGAAGAGGGGACGAAGGTTCTTTTGACTATCTTCCGGGAAGGTCAGACGGATTACATGAAGATCGAGGTAACCCGTGCCCGGGTGGAATCTCCCACGGTTACCTATGAGAAAAAAGAGGATGGCATCGCCTATATCCGGATCATGCAGTTTGAGGCGGTTA
>JAEEGL012605462.1_pt1 | contig 10176 bp, 6 predicted proteins | sample 9134231 | NCBI WGS metagenome assembly JAEEGL01 (sample SAMN16246548, study PRJNA631951) | gut metagenome | biome: gut microbiome; feature: rumen; material: fiber-attached | host: Bos | place: Iran: Karaj | collected 2018-10
CTAGGTTGCTGGCGAGAGAGGTCAGTGTGCCGTCCTGCGTGCTGAGTTGAGAATTATCGACATAGCCGTCAGACGTGGCAATAGAGGCGGGATAGATATATGTCAAAGGAATTCTACCCTCCTGAGGTGCTTCCGTCAGCGTCACAGTGAAAGTTGCGGTCTTGCCGTCGAGACTGATGTTGCCAGCCTTCAGCTCCTCGGTCTCAACCTTCGTCATAGTGCCACCATCTTTCATATAGATAACTGCCAACTTATCGCCTGTAGCGAAGGTCTTCACACCACCTTCAGTCAGTGCACGTGTAGTTTCACCGAGGCTGACGGTCAGCGTCTTGGTCACTGAGTAGTTTGCAGGCTGTTTCGGAGCCTCTTCGTCGCTAGAGCAACTGGTCATTACTGCGCCCACCAAAGCGAGGACAGCCATTGAAAGAAATTTCATTGTCTTTTTCATTGCTTTCTTCATTTTTGTGGGTTCGTTTACCAGTCCTGTGACTCTTCAACGGTGTAGTTCTGCACACCAGCTTGGCCCGATTCGCTTGCCATCAGCAGCCCTCTGTGTTGTAACTTGACGACTTTGATCGTCGGTTCTTGATAATCTTTTCGTTTCATCTGTTAGTAAATTTTGGGTTGGTTATTTAAAATTAGGATTACATATTCGGCCGGCAAAGTTACTGCTTTTTCCCGTAACCCCCACACATTTCCCGAAAAAAAAATATGTTATTTGTTTTTAAAAGCGAGGGGGAAATGGTGAAGAAATAAGAGTTTTTTAGTATTTTTGTAGTCGAAATTGACAACATATAAACTAACAGATATGAAGAAAGCTTTGTTTATGGGTGTTCTCACGGCAGTCTGCGGCGGACTGCTGGTAGCGTCGTGCGGCCAGCAGAAGAAGCGGGAACAGGGCGCCCAGCAGTATAAGACAACGGTGGTGACGAAGAAGGACATGACGCTGGAGCGACAGTACTCGGCGCGACTGACGGGTCGGCAGATTGTGGAGATTCGTCCGCAGGTGAGCGGCTGCATCACCCGCATCTGCATCAACGAGGGCGAGAACGTCCGCAAGGGTCAGCTGCTGTTCGTCATCGACCAGGTGCCCTACCAGGCAGCCCTGGAGTCGGCCATCGCAGCACGCAAGAGTGCGGAGGCCCGACTGGAGACGGCACGCATGAACTACGAGAACGAGTCGCTGCTGAAGGAAGGGCGCGTGGTGAGCGACGTGTCGGTGAAGACCGTGCGCAACGCACTGCTGGAGGCCGAGGCTGCCATGGCACAGGCCAAGGCACAGGAGGTGGCCGCCCGCAACAACCTGTCGTACACCGAGGTGAAGAGCCCGGTGAACGGCGTGGCATCGATGATTCCGTGGCACGTGGGGTCGCTGGTCGGCAGCAACATCAGTGAACCGCTGGTGACGGTGGCCGACGACGCGGAGATGTATGCCTACTTCAGCATCAACCAGCGCCAGGCCTTCGAGCTGACCAGTCGCTACGGTTCCATCGCCGCGTTCATCGAAAAGGCTCCGGCCGTGGGGCTGCGCCTGATAACCGGCAAGGACTACGACCAGCAGGGCCGCATCAGCGCCATGAGCGGTACGGTGGATGCCTCGACGGGCGCCATCATGCTGCGCGCCACATTCCCCAATCCGAGCCATCTGCTGCAGGACGGCGGATCGGCAACGGTGGTGGTGCCCACAGACGTGAAGGACTGCGTGGTCATTCCGCAGGAGGCCACCTACGAGTTGCAGAACCGCTCGTTCGTCTATCGTGTGGTGGACGGCAAGACGAAGGCCACCGCCGTCACCCTGTTTCCGCAGAACAACGGCAAGGAGTATATCGTGGAGGAAGGTTTGCAGGTTGGCGACACCATCATCGCCGAGGGTGCCGGACTGCTGAAAGAAGGAATTGAAGTGAAGTAAGCCATGAACGTAAGAACATTTATTGACCGCCCGATATTATCCGGAGTCATCAGCGTGCTGATGGTGCTGGTGGGCATCATCGGACTGAGCCGTCTGGCGCTGGAGCAGTTTCCTGAGATAGCACCGCCCACCGTCCGCGTCATGGCCTCGTACACCGGCGCCAACGCCGAGACGGTGCAGAAGAGCGTCATCGTACCCCTGGAAGAGGCTATCAACGGCGTGGAAGGCATGATGTACATGACGTCGTCGGCATCGAACAACGGTACGGCCAGCATTGGTATCTTCTTCCGCCAGGGCACCGACCCGAACATGGCGATGGTGAACGTGCAGAACCGTGCCGCAACGGTGCAGGGCCGACTGCCCAGCGACGTGGTGAAGAGCGGTCTGACGGTGCGCAAGCGCCAGACCTCGAACATCAAGCAGATAGCCGTCTATAGCCCGGACTCGACCTTCGACCGCTCGTTTCTGGCTAACTATACGAAGATTAACATCGAACCGCGACTAAGCCGTATTCCAGGTGTCGGCGAGGTGAACGTGATGGGTGCCGACTACTCCATGCGCATCTGGCTGGACCCGCTGAAGATGGCGCGCTACGGACTGACGCCCGCCGACGTGACGCAGGTGCTGAACGAGCAGAACGTCGAGGTGGCTACGGGTACGCTGGGCGCCGAGAGCGACAATACGTTCCAGTATGTATTGAAGTACCGCGGTCGTTACGAGGAGGAACAGGAATACGAGAACCTGGTAGTGCGCTCGCTGCCCGACGGTGACGTGCTGCGCATTGGCGACATAGCCCGCGTGGAACTGGGTTCGCAGAACTATAACATCATCGGCGAGACCAACGGCAGTCCGGGCATCAACATCAGCATCAACCAGGTGGCAGGCTCGAACGCCAACGAGATTATCAAGCAGATAGACGCGGAGGTCGAGGAGATACGCCACTCGCTGCCCCCGGGCATCGTCATTGAGGACCTGGAGTCGAAGAAAGACTTCCTCGACGCCAGCATCGCCAGCGTTGTGGAGACACTGTTCGAAGCCCTCGTGCTGGTCATCCTTGTGGTGTGGCTGTTCCTGGGCTCGTGGCGCGCCACCATCATCCCCGCCATCGCCATCGTAGTATCATTGATAGCCACCCTGGCCGTCATCTACGCCATCGGCTTCTCGCTGAACATGCTGACGCTCTTCGCCCTCGTGCTGGTCATCGGTACGGTGGTGGACGACGCCATCGTAGTGGTCGAAGCCGTGCAAGCCAAGCTGGAGCAAACCAGTGTGGGCGGCGGTTTGCCCGCCGCCAATATGGTCGCCGACGCCATGCACAACATCACCTCCGCCCTCATCACCACCACGCTGGTGTTCATGGCGGTGTTTGTGCCCGTCTGCTTCATCGGCGGTGTCACAGGAACGTTCTACACGCAGTTCGGACTGACCATGGCCATTGCCGTTGCCATCTCGCTGTTCAACGCCTTGACGCTCTCTCCCGCCCTGTCGGCCATCATCATGCGCGACTCGAAGCTGAACAAGTTCCAAGAGCGTTTCAACGTGGGCTTCACGGCCATCGCCACGCGCTATAAGGGTGTTGTCACCGGGTTCATCAACCGCAAGAAGCTGGCTGGCGTCCTCGTCATCGTGGCCATCGCCGTTCTTGGCTGGATGATGAAAACCACCAAGACGGGACTGGTGCCCAACGAGGACATGGGAACGGTGTTCATCAATGTGCAGGCGGCGCCAGGCAGCAGTCTGCAGCAGACCTACCATATATTAAAAGAAGTGGAGGAACGTATCAAGGACCTGCCGCAGCTGCGCATCTACTCGCTCATTGCCGGCAACTCGAACAGCTTCGAGCAGTCGTCGTCGAACGGTAACTTCACGCTGAAGCTGAAGAAGTGGAACGAGCGCACGGGCAAGGGCGACGACGACCAGAGCATTGTGCAGGAGATATACCGCAGGACCGCCGACATTGCCAACGCGAAGATTCAGGTGAACACGCAGAACATGCTGCCAGGCTTCGGACGCATCAACGGTTTCGAGCTGCACGTGCAGGACAAGCACGGCGGCACCATTCAGGACCTGCTGGGCTATACAAACAAGCTGATTGCGGCACTTGGCGAGCGCCCGGAGATTGGTCGTGCCTACACTAACTTCTCGCTGAAATATCCGCAGTACCGCGTGGAGGTCGATGCAGCCTTGTGCAAGCGGCGCGGCGTGTCGCCCAGCGACGTGCTCGCAGCCCTCAGCGGTTATGTCGGCGGCACTTATGCTTCGAACTTCGTGCGCTTCACCAAGCTCTACCGCGTCATGGTGCAGGCCTCGCCGGAGTACCGTTTGGACACGGAGTCGCTGAACAACATCTTCGTCAAGAACAGTCAGGGCGAGATGTCGCCCATCGGTCAATACCTGACGCTGACACGTGTCTATGGTTCTGAGACGCTGTCGCGCTTCAACCTCTTCCCGTCGATACAGGTGGGTGGCACGGCTGCCGAGGGTTACAGCTCCGGACAGGCCATCAATGCCATCCGCGAGGTGGCTACCGAGGTATTACCCGAAGGCTACGGCTATGAGTTTGGCGGTATGACACGCGAAGAAGCTTCGTCGCAGAACACCACAGCGCTGGTCTTCGTGCTCTGCATCGTCTTCATCTATCTGATTCTCTGTGCACTCTACGAGAGTCTGTTCATCCCGATGGCAGTCATCCTGAGCGTGCCCTTCGGATTGGCGGGCTCGTTCCTCTTTGCGTGGATGTGGGGACTGGAGAACAACATTTACATGCAGACGGGACTGATCATGCTGATAGGACTGTTGTCGAAAACGGCCATCCTGCTGACAGAATACGCCTCGACGCGTCGCCGTCAGGGTATGGGCATCATCGAGGCAGCGCTGGATGCTGCGGCCGTCCGTCTGCGACCCATCTTGATGACATCGCTGACCATGGTCTTCGGACTATTGCCGTTAGCCCTGGCCACAGGCGTAGGTGCCAACGGTAACCACTCGCTGGGCGTGGGCACCATCGGCGGTATGGTCATCGGAACCATTGCTCTGCTGTTCATCGTTCCCGTCCTCTTCGTCATCTTCCAGACGATAGAGGAACGTGTCATGCATAAACGATAACGGCAGCGCGAATAAAAGCGTAAAGGATAGACAGGCAAAGGATACCAATGGGTACCCAGAGATGGCGCATGTCGTAGCGGACAGGTGTGGTGACGCGACAATAGAGACGATAGACACCATAGCCCACCAAAGCACCCCAGAGGAGTCCGACAGTGATGTCGCCCGGATAGTGGACACCCAGATATAGACGCGTCCAGCAGTTGATGAGCGACCAAGCCACCATGAAACAGACAAACAGGCGGTGGCGCATCAACAGCGAGAAGAAAAGGGCAATGGAAAACGTGTTCGCCGCATGTGCCGAGAAGAAACCGTAGTTGCCACCACGATAGTCATTGACAACATCGACCAGCGCACCAATCTGAGGGTCGTGGGTAGGACGCCAGCGTGCCACCAAGGGTTTGACAATGGTGTCGTCGATGGTGCCAGCCAGCAGTACACACAGTCCGGCAGCAGCCAGAATGAGCAGGATGTCGCGCCAGTTGGGTTTGTGCGTCATCACCACCACGTAGAACAGTCCCAGATAGAGAGGTATCCACGTCTTGGCATTGGTCAGCGTCAGGACAACATAATCCAGAAGCACTGAGTCGCTGCCATTCACCATCAGCAACAGTTGCTTGTCAAACTGAATGATTTCTTCCATTATTCTTCGTAATACCGTTATCTCGTAATACCGAGATTATATTTTCTCAATATCCTTTGTCTGCAGCCAACCTTCCTTGCCGTCGGCCACGCGGATTTCCTTCCAGTCGTTCATGGAGTCGTCAGTAATCGTCACCTTCGTACCTTCATGCAGGATAAACAGGTCGGTACCGTTATGGGCGGGCGTACTCTTCACATTCACGGCAGAATGGATGATGATGGCGCCTGAGCGGTGCACCAAGGCCTGCTTCTGCTGATAGGCAAAGAGGTTGCTCAGCGCAAACGTCAACAGCAACAGGATGCCGCCAAAGAATCCCAATTTACGAAGCCATATTCTATCGCTGAACAGATAGAGCAGCGCCAGGATGAGGGCTACAACAAGCGACACAATGGCAGTACGCGCCCATCCGTCAACACTCATCAGGTTGACCAATGAGCGATACCACGTGACGAAGAACATCTCTGACTCAGGAACAATCTTGTCGATAGTCTTCGAACGTGCCAACTGCAGATTCAGACGCACATCACGATCGCCGGGCGACAACAGCAAGGCACGCTCGTAGTTCAGCACGGCACGTGTCATATCGTCCATGCGGTAGTAGCAGTTGCCAAGATTGTAATAGATATCCGACGAGATGCCCTTCTTCAAGAGTGCCTCATACTCATGGGCTGCCTGCTGGTAGTGCTCAGCGGCATAGAGACTGTCGGCATTGGCCTTCGTCACCTTGTTAGCAGCCATGCCTGTCATAGGCAGAAGCAACAACAGCAGCAACACGGCCATATGCGGTGTGGTAGTCTTTGATTTCTTCATCGTATTGGCTATCTGCGTAATGGCAGAGATAGCTGCATCATAGACCTTATTCATATTTCCTGTAGCATCACCTGGAGCGTAACGGGCAAACTCGCACTCGTCGAGGGCACCGATAAACTGGCTGATGGTTTCTTCAGAGACGTTATACGCCGAGAGCTGCTGACTGATATTGTCGCGCGACAGCTGGTCGACAGGCATGTTCAGCTTGTCACCGACATAACCCCACAGGGCACGCAGCACTTCGTCATAGAATTCGCCAGACTTGCCTATCTTCATCAACTTGGCAGCCTTCTTCAAACGTTTCACGGCCACCTTGTTAGCCTTGCCAGCACGCTGCTTGACGAGGTTGGCATTCTCGATAGCACGATGGCGGAAAACAACAAACAACGAGATAAAGATGAGCAGCAAGACACCCAGTGAGACGCCATAGGCTATAGAGCCGAAGAAGAACTCGTCAACACCATGCTGCGTGGTGTTACCCGTATGGATATAACGAATATCGTTAGCCAATTCTTTGACATCTTCCTGTCCGGCAAACGACGATACGGTGGTCTGTCCGTCACCCTTGGCCACCTTCAATGTGAACGGTTCGGTACGCAACGTTTTATAGGCGTTGGCCTTCGTATCGAAATAGGTATATTCGATAGCCGGAATCTCAAAGGTTCCCTGATGACGGGGAACAGCGAGAAAATCATAGACGATACTACCCTCCAAGCCATTAACTGTCAACTTGGTCTTGTCGGTCACCTTGGCATCATAGCTGTCGAAGTCCTTCGGCATCTTGACAACAGGTTGTTTGAGCAGTTTCATATTACCCACACCCGACACGACAACACGCAGATTGACAGGGTCATTGGCCTTGACTTCTGTCTTGTCTATCTGCGCAGAAATGTTGAATGAACCCACACCACCAGAGAAATTGGCAGGACGCTGGGGCAGCGGGTCAACCTGAATGGTAATGGCCGGTGCCTTGATTTGCTTCTTCACTTCAACATAGCCGGAACCACCATTGAAGAAAGCCTCGAAGGGATCGACGTTGCGGTTCTGCTGGACGACAATACCATCGTAGGTAATAGCGGGAATCTCCAGCTTGCCGGTAGCCTGCGGGAACATGACATACTGTTGCCACGTGACGGTTCGATACTGGCGACCATTGAAGGTCTCTATCTTGAAACTCTTCTCCTGAGGCAGAGGAACTTCACGAGTATAAAAGCTCTTCAGGTCGGGCATCTTACCTCTCAGCTGGGTCAGTCCGACGAGCGTATAAACCTTATAGGTCAACAGGATAGGTTCCTGTTCACGAACGTGCTGCTTAGAAGCGCTGACATGAATGAAGAGATCGCTGCCTGAAATCGCACTACCCGCTGGACGCAACTCGCCATTACCCCCGCTCTGCTGACGACTCTGCTGACGCCCACCTTGCTGGGCCTGACCACTAACCTTGATGTGTATCTCGTTAGACGTAACAGTCTTGCCATCGACGGTGCAATGAGCAGGAGGAATGGTGAATGAACCATTCTTCGTGGCCACAACAATATAAGTATAGGTGACGGACGACGTGCTCGACGTGTGACCGTTGACCATCTGGAAACTCGACTGTGTCGATGTGCTGGGGCCCATCAAGACCTCAAACTCCTCAGGAATATTGCCTGCACGGAATCCACGCACATCCTGGGTGTTGATAGTATAGGTCAAACGGAACTGCTCACCCACAGCAACCTGTGAGGGAGCACGACCAGTAAGTGTTTGCGCCCCTGCGGGGCTAATTGATAATTGATAAATGATAAATGATAAAAACATTATCATCCATCTATTTTTCATTATCGTTTTATTATATCTCATTATATTATCCGTTATCATTTAGCATTTATCATTTAGGGCTTTAGCCCGCTATTACCAGTTCTTATCCAACTGACGACGATTCGGCTGTTGCTGAGCCTTCTTCATGCGCTGTTGTGTCTGTTTCTCCTCCTGCATAGCAGCATTGAGCATCTGTTCAGCATTCTCACGACTCATCTGCTGTTCCTGCTTCTGTTGTTGCTGCTGCTCCTGCTTCTGTTCTTCTTTCTTTTCTTCTTGTTTCTGCTCTTGCTTTTGATCTTGCTTCTGCTGCTGTTGATTCTGCTGTTGCTGCTTCTGTTGACGCTTGCAGAGCGCTAAGTTATAGCGGGTCTCATCATCGGCAGGATTGTTGCGCAGGGCTTCCTTATACACGTCGATAGCCTCGCCATACATCTTCTTACCTTGACAGATAACGCCTGCATTATGATAGGACAAAGCACGACGCAAGGGATTGGTCTCCAACTTACCAGCATCCATAAACTGCTGAACAGCAGCTGAGTCCTTCTGCTGTTTCATCAGCGCCAAGCCAAGGTTATAAACTGCCTGCGGATTGCGGTTATTCTTTTCAATAGCCTTACGATACAAGACCTCAGCATCAGCATAGTTGCCGGCACGATATTGCTTGTTGCCCTGATGCACCAGTTGACGGTCGCTCTGGGCTGTTGCAGCACCAGCAACCAGCAACAGAAGCAACAGAGTAGCTACCTTCTTGCGCTTGAACAAAGAGACGTTTCGCAGCAATGGGTTCTTCACCTCCATGAGACAAGCCTCAATGATGAGCAACAACAAGGCGATGATGCCTACAGCCTGGAACTGTTCGTCATAGTCGCTATAGATGGTTGTCTCGGTCTCTTTCTTCGCCAACTTATCCAGCTCTTCGTCCAACTTCTCCTGAGCACTACTGTTGTTCTCCACATGGATATAAGCGCCACCACCAGCCTGGGCAATCTGGCGACACATCTCTTCGTTAAGACCCGTCATGACAGTCTGACCGGTATTGTCTTTCATAAAGTCACCATTACCAATAGGAATGGGAGCACCCTTGGGAGAACCGACCCCCAGCACATAGACACGGTGGTCGCGGTCCTTGGCTTCCTTGGCAGCCTCCAGCGCACCACCTTCATGATCCTCACCATCAGTAATCACAATGATAGCCTTACCAATGCCTTCCTCCTGCGTAAAACTACGGGATGCCATCGAGATGGCAGTAGCGATATCTGTACCCTGCGTAGCCATCATTGACGGGTCAATACTCGACAGGAACATCTTTGCAGACACATAGTCGCTGGTGATAGGCAACTGGATGAATGCGTCTCCAGCAAAGACTATCAGTCCTATCTTATCGTTGGTGAAGTTATCCACCAGGTTCTCTACCATCATCTTCGCACGGTCCAGACGACTGGGCGTCACATCCTCTGCCAGCATGGAGTTACTGATATCCATCGCAATAATTGTCTCGATACCAGTACGCTTCTCATGACTGATCTTCGTACCAAACTGCGGACGAGCCAACATGACAATCAGCAGAGATAGCGCCATCAGCAACAAGCAGAACTTGACCAACGGACGGAAACGCGACACATCGGGCATCAGTTCCTTCACCAGGTCTGGATCACCGAACTGGCGCAGACGCTTCTTCTGTTGACGAGCCATCAGCCAGCGTATCACAGCCAATACTGGTATGACAGCTAATAAATAGAGATATATAGGGTCTTCGAATCTAAACATTTTACGGTAACTTTCTAAATACGGTTATTCGCAGTAACATCTCAAGCAGCAACAGCAGGGCGGCAGCGATGGCAAACGGCTGGTAAGCCTCGTAGCGCTTGCTGAACTTCTTGACATTGAGCTTCGACTTCTCCAGTTTGTC
>JAEEGL012772662.1_pt1 | contig 10176 bp, 8 predicted proteins | sample 9134231 | NCBI WGS metagenome assembly JAEEGL01 (sample SAMN16246548, study PRJNA631951) | gut metagenome | biome: gut microbiome; feature: rumen; material: fiber-attached | host: Bos | place: Iran: Karaj | collected 2018-10
AGTTGAGTCATAGTTCAATACCTGCGCCGGCAGAAGAAATAATTGTTTGGGATAATACAGGGCGCCGGATCCGGCGCCCGTTTCATTTCGAATAACAGGACAAAGAATTGAAATAGTCTCAGCCCTGACTGCTCTCAATAAGCGGATATGGAATCGATAGTCTGTTAGTTCTGACTTTTGAGGCTGGGAAAGAACAGCACGTCTCTGATGCTGGGCTCGTTGGTCAGTAACATACAAAGCCTGTCAATCCCATATCCGATGCCGCCTGTGGGGGGCATTCCCAATTCCATGGCGTGGAGGAAGTCCTCGTCGGTGTGCTGTGCTTCTTCGTCACCCGCTTCTGCAAGAGCATCCTGGGCGGCGAAACGCTCGCGCTGGTCAATGGGGTCATTAAGCTCTGAGTATGCGTTGCACATCTCCCAGCCGTTGATATAGAGCTCAAATCTTTCAACCTTTGAAGGGTCATCCGGCTTCTTCTTTGTAAGGGGACTGATCTCGATCGGATGATCCATTATAAAGGTGGGCTGGATCATCTTGTCCTCACAGAATTCGTCAAAGAAGAGATTTACGATGTCGCCCTTCTTATGGTGCTTCTCGTACTCTATATGCTTCTCGTCAGCCAGCTTCTTTGCTTCCTCATCGGAAGTAACGCTGTCGAAGTCGATACCTGTTTCTTCCTTTATGGCATCCACCATGGTGAGACGGCGGAAAGGCTTGCCGAGGTCAATGGTAACACCTTCCCCGCTCTCCTCATCACCGTAGAAAACACTGGTAGTACCGCAGACGGTCTCTGCCACGTGGCGGAACATCCTCTCGGTTAAGTCCATCATGCCGTTGTAATCAGTATATGCCTGATAGAGCTCCATCAGGGTGAATTCCGGATTGTGCTTCGTATCAAGGCCTTCATTCCTGAATACCCTGCCGATCTCATAGACCCTCTCCATACCGCCTATGATTAGACGCTTCAAGTAGAGCTCCAGGGATATGCGGAGCTTCCTGTCCTCATCAAGGGCATTGTAATGGGTGACGAAAGGTCTGGCAGCAGCGCCGCCGGCGTTCTCCACCAGCATGGGTGTCTCCACCTCCATAAAGCCCTGTGCGTCAAGGAAATGCCTTATGCAGCTTATGATCTGTGATCTCTTTACAAAGGTTTCCTTTACCTTTTCATTCATTATGAGATCCAGATACCTCTGGCGGTATCTGATGTCTGTATCCGTAAGCCCGTGGAATTTCTCCGGCAGAGGCTGCAGGGCTTTGCTGAGAAGAGTGATCTCGCTCGCTTCAACGGAGATCTCCCCGGCCTTTGTCCTGAATACCTTTCCCTTTACACCGATGATGTCTCCCACATCATAGAGCTTCTTGAAATCGGCGTAGGGCTCCTCACCCAGATTATCCCTGGCGGCATAGATCTGTAACCTGCCCTTAAGGTCGGATACATTACAGAAAGAAGCCTTTCCCATTACCCTTTTGAACATCATCCTTCCGGCAACGGTAACTTCCTTTCCTTCCAGCTCATCAAAACCGTCCTTTATATCCGCTGAGTGATGGCTTACATCATACTTTACGATCCTGAAGGGATCCTTTCCGGCCTCCTGCAGGTTCTTTAATTTGTCTCTCTTTATCTGAAGTATGTCTTCCTGTGGCATATCTGCTCCTTTATAGTTTTAGGATCTGCGCAAATCCGAAATGCGGATTTTACAGTTCCTTAATTAGGCGAAACCTCAAGTATCTTGTACTTGATCTTTCCGGCTTTTGTCTCCACCTTTACGGTATCGCCCTTTTTATGGCCAAGGATCGCACGTCCCACGGGAGACTCATTGCTCATCTTGCCCTGAAGGCTGCTGGCCTCGGTAGATCCTACGATCTGGAATTCCATATCCTCTTTGAATTCCATATCCCTGATCTTTACTTTACAGCCGATGCTTACCTTTTCGGAATCTATCTCGCTGGCATCCACAACCTCCACATTTTTAAGGAGAGCCTCTATCTCAGCGATCCTCTCCTCCATAATGCGCTGTGCGTCCTTTGCAGCATCATATTCAGCATTCTCGGAAAGATCTCCCTGAGCCCTGGCTTCCTTTAATTCCTGGGCTATCTCGGCACGTTTGTTATTCTTTAAGTCTGAGAGTTCATCCTCCAGCTTTTTAAGACCTTCCGCCGTAAGAATTACTTTTTTTCCATTTTCAAGTTCTTCAGCCATTTTGTCCTCCTAACTCAATACACAGACAGTATCTGTGTAGAATTCAACTCACGTATTATAGCGGTCTAACCCCATCATGTCAATAAGTGCTATCAGGCTTTCCGCCGTTTCCGAGGCGCAGACCTCTGCCCTGAGTCTCGCGGAATTGGGTATACCAGCCGTGTACCAGGCTATATGCTTCCTCATTTCCCTTACTGCGGTGTATTCTCCCTTGTACTCTGTCTCCAGCTTAAGATGCCTTTTTATCATGGCTTTACGCTCTTCCATTGAGGGAAGGTACTTTTTCCCTTCTGCCATCTCCTTAAAGATCCAGGGATTGCCTCTGGCGGCCCGTCCTATGGAGACCGCGTCGCAGCCGGTCTCTTCCCGCATCCTCACTGCGTCCTCATAGGATCGGATATCCCCGTTCCCTATGACCGGTATGGAAACTGCCTCTTTTACCTTCTTTATTATCTCCCAGTCTGCTTTTCCCTCGTAATACTCTTCCCTGGTCCTGCCGTGTACCTGAACAGCCTTTGCCCCGGCTTCTTCTGCTAAACGGGCTATCTCCACGGCGTTTATATGCTCTTTATCAAAGCCTTTACGTATCTTTACGGTCACCGGCTTTCCCGCTGCCCCTGCCACGGCTGAAATGATCTCTCTGACAAGCTCCGGCTTTTTCATAAGGGCTGAGCCCTCTCCGTTATTTACGATCTTCGGCATGGGACAGCCCATATTTATATCCAGGATCTCAAAGTCCTTATCGGAAAGCGCTGCGGCCTGTTCCGCCATGATGTCAGGCTCTGAACCGAAGATCTGCACTGCCACAGGGTGTTCATCCTTATGTGTGAGCATAAGATCTGCCGTGTTCTTATTCTTATAGTGAAGGGCTTTGGCACTGATCATTTCGGTACAGACGAGACCTGCCCCCATTTCACTGCATATCAAACGAAATGGCAGGTCGGAAACCCCTGCCATAGGTGCCAGTAAATATTCGCTTTTTAATGAAACACCGCCTATCTCCAATCGAATGTTTCCTCTTTAGTCAAATGTTTCCCCGAGAAATACCACCTTGTAGAATACGGTCAGCTGTTCAAAGAGTTCCCGTCTCTCGCTGCGGAGTTTTTTTACCAGGAGCCCGGCGCCTATCTCGTCGAAGCTTAAGTCCCCCTCTTCCGCATCTGTCCGGAGTAAAAGTTCCCCGTCCTCATCAAAGAGCATTTCAAATATGCCGCCGTTTTCCTCGGTGAAAAGGACGCTCATTGCTTTAAGCTCATCCTTTACGGCTTCCGGCAGCTGTCCGAATTCGGGATTCAGGTAGAATTTCTTTTCATATGAATTTGCCACGCAGAGCACTATCTGATCTTCCAAAGTCTTTACCCCTCATATCCCAGAGTCGCAGCCATTACGGCTTTGATGGTGTGCATCCGGTTCTCTGCTTCGTCGAAAAGGACCTTGCTGTATTTCTGAAATACCTCATCGGTGACTTCCATATCTTCAAAGCCGAACTTTTCCCCCATCTCTTTTCCGACAATGGTCTTCTTATCGTGGAAAGCAGGGAGGCAGTGCATGAATACGGCATTCTTTTCAGCCTTATCCATAAGGGACATGGTGACCTTATAGGGGGACAGATCCTTTATCCTCTCTTCCCAGATCTCATCCGGTTCTCCCATGGAAACCCAGACATCGGTATAGATCACATGGGCACCCTTCACGGCCTTTTCCGTATCAGCCGTAAATTCTATGCTGCCGCCGCTCTCTTTTGCCCACTTCCTGCACTCTTCCGTAAGTTCCTTATTGGGATAGTATTTTTCCGGTGCGCAGGCCACGAAGTCAAGCCCCAGCTTTGCACATCCTATCATAAGGGAATTACCCATATTGAAGCGGGCGTCTCCCATATATACCAGCTTCTTTCCCTTTTCGTCGCCGAAGTGTTCACGGATCGTCAGCATATCCGCCAGTATCTGGGTGGGATGGTATTCGTCTGTAAGGCCGTTCCAGGTGGGAACCCCTGAATAATATGCCAGGGTCTCCACCCTCTCCTGTCCGTAACCTCTGTACTCTATGCCGTCATACATACGTCCAAGGACCTGGGCAGTATCTTCAACACTCTCCTTTTTACCCAGCTGTGAGCCGGAATTATCGAGATAGGTGCAGCGCATTCCGAGATCATAGGCTGCCACCTCAAAGGAGCACCTGGTCCTGGTACTGGTCTTTTCAAAGATGAGAGCCACATTTTTTCCCTTTAATCCGTCGTGGACTATGCCCTCCTTTTTCATCTTCTTGAATTTTGCAGAGAGATCCAGAAGATACCTGATCTCATCAGGTGTGAAATCTTTGAGTGTGAGAAAGTTCCTGCCTTTTAACCTTGACATCTTAACCTCTTTTCTGCGAAACGTATGCATACATAAGTATGGCTGCCGCTACCGCTGCGTTTAGTGACTCTGTTTTTCCTTCCATGGGTATCTTTACCCTTATATCCGACAGTGACAATATTTCCTGACTTAAACCATTCCCTTCATTCCCTATGAGGAAAGCGGTCTTTTCCGCATATTCCGTTTCATGGTAATACCTGTCCCCCTTAAGGTCTGCGGCATATACCTTTATCCCCTTTTCCTTCATATCCGTTACGGTTTTTTTAAGGTCGTCCGTATATATACAGGGCAGCCTGTAAATGGAACCCATGGTGGATCTCACCACCTTCGGGGAATAAAGATCTGCAGTATTCCTGTCCATTATTACGGCGTGCACCCCCGCTGCCTCTCCGGTACGGATCATGGTGCCGAGATTCCCGGGATCCTGTATGCCCTCCAGCACGAGAAAGAGCCCGCTGCCGCTCTCAAATACCTGCTCTTTCCCATGCTCCGGCTTCTTTACTATGGCCATTATGCCCTGGGGTGTCATGGTGTCCGACAGCTTCTTAAATGTTCCGTCACTTACCACTTCTCCTCTTATCCCGGGATTATCCCTGTGGAAGCTCTCACTAATAAAAGTTTCCATGAGCAGCTCTTCCGGGGTTTCATTAAACATGCGGATGCCCTCGATAACGAAAGCACCCGCCTTTTTTCGTTCCCGGGCTTTCTCCAAAAGCTCCCGGACAGTTTTCAGTTTCGGATTGGATATTGATGTTATCACCTTTACCGCGCCAAAGCCTCTGCTATCTCCACGTAGTATTCCGGGATATCCTTCTTCATTGCAAGGGCTTCGTCGATGTCCATATCAGTGAATTCTCCGCCGGTATGACCGATAACCCTGTTGATTATTCCTTCTTTTAAGAGGTCTGCGGCGATGGCTCCCATTATGGATGCATAGAATCTGTCCTTACAGGTGGGTGAACCGCCGCGCTGCATGTATCCTAAGATAGTAGCCCTGGTCTCCATTCCGGTGGCTGCCTCGATACGTCTCGCCATGGATACGGAATGTCCCACGCCCTCTGCATTTACGATAAGGAAGTGTGTCTTTCCCAGCTTCCTGGTCTCTACTATATGGTTTATTATCTTCTGCTCATCAAAGTCATATTTTTCGGGAAGCAGGATCTCCTCTGCGCCGCTGGCAACTCCGCACCAGAGAGCTATGTATCCGGCACGTCTGCCCATAACCTCGATTATGGAACATCTCTCATGGGATGAGGAAGTATCCCTGACCTTGTCGATAGCTTCCATCGCTGTATTTATGGCTGTATCAAAACCTATGGTGTAGTCTGTGCTGGCAATGTCAAGGTCTATGGTCCCGGGGATACCGATAACGCCTATGCCCTGATGGGAAAGTCCCAGGGCGCCCTTATATGAACCGTCTCCTCCGATGACGACCACTGCGTCGATACCGAATTCCTTTAATATCTTTGCTCCCCTGGCCTGTCCTTCGGGGGTGGCAAATTCTTCGGATCTCGCGGTCTTTAATATGGTTCCGCCTCTCTGGATGGAGTCGGATACATCTTTTGCGCTGAGCTCCCTTATTTCTTTATTTAAGAGTCCCTGATAACCCTTATCTATACCCATTACCTTGAGGCCGTTCTTTATGGCTTTCCTTGCCACTGCACGGATGGCCGCATTCATTCCCGGGGCATCGCCGCCGCTGGTAAGTACTGCTATGGTCTTTATGGGTTTCTTTGATCTGGACATTTTTTCATCTCCTCAAATTATTGCTTCCTTAGATAAACTCTTTGGATTATATTAGATGTACTTCATTTTTTCAAGTTTTTTAAGCCTTTATGCGCACATTATCCTCTCCAAAGGCAGTTTTAAGCGTATCCAGAAGTTCCTCATCCCCCTGTACGTTCTGGGCGGAAGGCAGTATCTTCTGCTTTTTCTCATGATCTAAATATATGATTATCCTGTCCCGGCCCTCTGATGTTGAAATGATCTGGTTTAATTCCGGGGTCTTCTTCTTATAATCCTCCATATCGGTAAAGCGGATATAGAGATCCCGTCCCACATCCTTAAATGCCGTGACCTCATCTATCATGAGCTGGCCGTCTTTTTCATCATCGGCCTTTACCCGGCCCTTTAAGAGCACCTTGGAGTCCTCTGTGAGAAGCTCTGAGTATTTGGAATAGATCCTCGGCCAGGCTATGCACTCCACTGTTCCCAGCATATCCTCCAGCATGAGTACAGCCATGGTGTCCCCGTTTTTGGTCTGTCTCTTTCTGACTGTTGAGATCATGCCTCCTATGGTGACCTTCTTTCCTTCGCTGACACCTATGGTATTGGTCTCGGCATTAAGGGCAAAGTCCGTGCTCATAGCATCCGTATGCTTTCTGATAAGACCCGTATATTCCATAAGCGGATGCCCTGTGAGATAGATCCCAAGCACTTCCTTTTCATAGGCAAGCTTTATCTCCTCCGGGAATTCATCTGCCTCGGGAAGGTTATCCTCCCTCGGATCCTTTCCGTCTTCCTCATCCATCATATCAAAGAGCGACATCTGCCCTGCTATGCTGTCCTTCTTTGCCCTGACGGCATTCTCCAGCATTCCCTCATAGACTTCCATATACTGACGGCGGTTCCCACCGAAGGAATCAAATACACCTGCCTTGATAAAGGCTTCCACCGTGCGCTTGTTTACCTCTGATCCCGCCATACGGTTTATGAAATCCGTGAATGAAACGAATTCCCCGTTTGCATCCCTCTCATTTTCTACCGCCCGGATAACCGGCACGCCCACGGCCTTTATCGCAGAGAGCCCGTATCTTATCTCCTTATCCCCTGCAGGGGAAAAGCCTGATACTGCCTTATTGATGTCAGGCGGCAGCAGCTTTAAGCCTATGGCTCGGGCGGAAAGCATATAGCCTGCCAGCTTCGCTGTATTATCCAGTACCGATGTCATAAGGCTCGCCATGAATTCCACGGGATAGTAGCACTTAAGGTAAGCCGTCTGCATGGTGACATAGGCGTAACATGCCGCATGGGATTTATTAAAGGCGTATTTCGCGAAATCATTCATGCTGGCGTAGATCTTCAGTGCAGCTTTCTCATCTATGCCGTTTGCGATGCATCCCGGTATCTTCTGCACTGTTTCCCGGACCTTCATCTCTCCGCCGTATACAAAGATATCCCGGTTCTCGTCGATGACCTTCTGCTTTTTCTTGCTCATGGCACGGCGGATGATATCCGCGGCTCCGAGAGAATAACCTGCAAGGTCACGGAAGATCTGCATTACCTGCTCCTGATAGACTATGCAGCCGTAGGTGGGTTTTAAGATGGGTTCCAGCTCCGGACAGACATAGTGGACATTGTCCTTATTTTTCTTTCCCGCGATATACTGGGGGATAAAGTCCATGGGACCCGGCCTGTAGAGGGCTATCCCCGCTATTATGTCCTCCAGCTTTTCGGGAGAGAGTTCTTTCATAAAGCGCTGCATTCCGCCGGACTCCAGCTGGAAGATGCCGTCGGTCTCACCTGTGGAAATGAATTTCAGCGTCTTCGTATCGTCGTAATCTATGGAATCGATATCCAGTTTTTCCCCATGCCGTTCATTTATGAATTTAACGGCATTCTGTATGACTGTAAGGGTACGGAGCCCCAGGAAATCCATCTTTAAGAGACCGAGTTCCTCCAGGGTGGTCATGGTGAACTGGGTCGTTACTTCTCCATTGGAGCCTCTGTAAAGTGGTACGTAATTATCCGTATCCTCAGGGGTTATGAGTATACCCGCTGCATGCATGGAAGTGTGGCGGGGCAGTCCCTCCAGCTTCATGCTCATATCGATGACCCGCTTCACCTCGCTGTCCGCTTCATAGAGCTTCTTCAGATCGTTATTTTCCTCCATGGCTTTCTGAAGCGTGATATTGAGTTCATTCGGCACCATCTTTGATAAGTTGTCACCGAAGGCATAGGGCAGATCCATTACCCTTGTCACATCCCTTATGACACCCTTTGCCTGCAGGGTTCCGAAGGTCACTATCTGCACGCACTTTGACCTGCCGTATTTTTCCACCACATAGTCGATGACTTCCTGCCTCTTTTCATAGGCGAAGTCCACGTCTATATCAGGCATGGAGACCCTTTCAGGATTAAGGAATCTTTCAAAGAGAAGGTCATATCTGACCGGATCTATGTCCGTAATCTTCAACGCATAGGAAACAAGGCTTCCCGCAGCCGACCCTCTTCCGGGTCCCACGGGGATGTCATGCTCCTTTGCGAAATTGATATAGTCCCAGACAATTAAGAAGTAGTCCACGAAGCCCATGGTCTCTATGACCGAGAGCTCGTACATCATCCTTTTATGGAGGGTGCCGTCATCATCGGGATACCTCTCCTTAAAGCCCTCATTACAGAGATGGATAAGATAATCACGGGATCCGCTGAAACCGTCCGGAACAGTGAAATGAGGCAGCTTGGTATTATGGAACTCTATATCCACACTGCATCTGTCTGCGATCATCTGTGTATTTTCAAGGGCTTCCGGGATATAGGAAAAGAGATCTCTCATCTCCTCTTCGGATTTGACGTAATACTGTCCGCCCTCATATCTCATGCGGTCAGTATCGCTTAATTTCTTTCCGGTCTGGAGACAGAGAAGGATATCGTGGGGCTCTGCGTCCTCTGCATAGGTATAGTGGCAGTCATTGGTACAGACTAGGGGAATGTCCAGTTTCCGTGACATTGAGATAAGAGTCTGGTCCACCAGCTGCTGCTCCTTTATGCCATGATCCTGAAGCTCCAGAAAGAAATTCCCCTTCCCGAAGATATTCAGATAGCGTAAGGCCGCTTTTTCTGCTTCCTCTACGAAGCCTCTTACGATGTACCTTGGGATCTCTCCCGCCAGACAGGCTGACAGGGCGATGATTCCCTCATGGTACTTTTCCAGGGTTTCCAGATCCACCCTGGGTCTGTAGTAATAGCCCTCCGTAAAACCTACGGAGACTATCTTCATAAGATTATTATAGCCGGTATTGTTTTCGGCAAGCAGCACCAGATGGTGGTACCTGTCCTCATTCATACCGGCTTCTTTATCAAATCTGGAGCCGGGGGAGACATAGATCTCACACCCCAGCACCGGATTTATCTCTGCATCTCTGCAGGCATTATAAAATTCTATGACGCCAAACATGACACCGTGGTCAGTGATGGCAGCCGCGTTCATCCCGAGTTCCTTTACCCTCGCCACATATTCTTTTATCTTGTTGGAACCGTCCAGAAGGGAGTATTCCGTATGTGTGTGCAAATGAACGAAGCTCATAACATTTTCCTTTATTTCATTTAATGCGATGTCATTTATTTAAGGTATTTCTTCAGATCATCTACCTTGTCCAGCTTCTCCCAGGGCAGATCCACATCAGTGCGTCCGAAGTGGCCGTATGCTGCGGTCTGCTTGTAAATGGGACGGCGGAGATCCAGCATCTTGATGATACCTGCAGGACGGAGGTCGAAGTTCTCACGGATGATCTTTGTGAGCTCCTCATCGCTGACCTTTCCTGTGCCGAAAGTATCTGCCTGTACGCTGGTGGGCTCCGCAACACCGATGGCGTATGAAAGCTGTATCTCTACCTGGTCTGC
>JAEEGL012807247.1_pt1 | contig 10176 bp, 8 predicted proteins | sample 9134231 | NCBI WGS metagenome assembly JAEEGL01 (sample SAMN16246548, study PRJNA631951) | gut metagenome | biome: gut microbiome; feature: rumen; material: fiber-attached | host: Bos | place: Iran: Karaj | collected 2018-10
AAAATGAGTGATATTCTTAAAACAACAGAAAATGTTTATACTCCTTCTGGTGTTATTAAGTTTAATAAAGTTCTTGTTTATTCAAAAACTTTAGAAAACGGAAATATGATTGTTGATAAAAATGATAAAGATTATATTGTATATCCTATGTCTGATAAAAAAGTTGAAAGCATCTATGCTCTTGAACTTTCATCAAGAAGACTTGGCAATATTATTCCAACACGTTCTATTTTGTTTGTTGATTCTAATCAAGCAGTAAGAAGTGGTGATATAGCAGTTCAAGTTCTTTCCGATATGCAAGAAAAAATGGAAATTCGTTTGATAAGTGTAAAGGAAGATATTGACGGAAAATTCTATGGAGTTATGTATAATCCTGATGAAAAAATTGAATTAACACCATCTGATGTTTCTTCACTTCAAAGAGTTATACTTATTTCTATGAACTAGAATTTTAAATTGAGGGGGTGGGGATTTTTAAAAAATCCCTAGATAGTATGACAGATAATAAAAAAGATTTGAATTTTGCCGAATTCCAGGCTCATGAAAGGGCTATTACTATCGGTAAAAGATATCTAAATATTTTTCATCAACTTCATGTTATAAAAGCAGGAATTGAAGCTTTGAATAAGGATTTTGTTTCTCTTCCTGACGATGTTTTGAATGTTTTACCGGAACTTTCTGGAGGTTCTAAATTCCATCAACATATCATAAATTTAAAGGAAGGTGTTACACCTATGGATAAGATAGATGCAGACCTTCTTCCTTTTGGAAAGGATGTATTTGATAATCAAGAACTTTTTTTGGAATATACCGATTTTAGCAGACCTACGGTATTAAAACCTCTAGAGGAAAATACTACTAGTGTTGAAGCAAAACCTGAACCAAAGGTAGAAGTTCCATCATCTGTAAGTGATGATATTAAAATATTATTTGATTTGATTCGCGATTTTAAGGCAACACCACAAGATTTGGAAAAGTTTAAAACAAATGATGTTGTGAAGGATTTCGGTCCAAATTGGAAGGTTGAAATTAAAAACCTTATTACAAATGATGCAACAGTTGCAGATAAGTATACTTTACAAAAGAATTTTGAAAATTTATGCACATTTGATACTGCACTCAATGTTTGGCAAGAATGTTCTTCTTTGGTAAAAAATCCAAAATCTAAATCAAAGGAAGAAATAAATGCAAATATTGATAATTATAAAAAATATTTAAGTATGTTTGGAAAGGGTGGCCAAGAATTATTTGAAAAAATTCAGGCTTTAATTGTTTAATAATAAAAAGGTGAAAAATGGGCTTTTTTAAAAAACTTTTTCAAAAGAAGGGTATAGAGCTTCAAGATGTATTTGATGCATTGGATAATTTTGCCAATGATATTAAGACATTGCAAAATTTTTCTGAAATTGCTTATCAATATTTTGGTAACAACTGGAAATTTAATCTTGAGATGTATATATCTTCGCTTGCACCAGCTGATAAGGAAAAGTATTTATCTGAATTTAAACGAGTGATGGATTATGAAAAAGCATTATCAATTTGGACCTCGACCCTACAAATAATAAAGGGTATAAAACCTGTTTCTGCTGAGCTTTTGAAATCTATGCCGGAATATAAGGAATATCTTTCAAAATTTGGTATAGAAGGTGAACGTCTTTTTGAAAAGCTTAATTCTATGTTTGATATTCGTAAGGATATTCCTTCATCATTACCTTCTGATAATACAACAGAACAAATTGAAGAAATAAAAGAAAGTGAAGAAGTCATAACGGATGATGATATACCTGCCAAAGATGATAAAGAAAATGATGACGAAGAAGAAATTATCACTGAAGATGGAAATGACTCAGAAAAAGAAAATGAGTCTTTGGAATCTTTTCATGTTTTGAATAATAATCAAGAGTATCATAAAAGATTAAAACAACGTATTTTGGAAAAAGTCCGTGATATAGAAGCAAGAAAAGATTCTGGTAAAGAAAAAACATCTAATACTTCAGATGAAAAGACTTTAGAAATTAACGAAGAAATCGCTGAAACTGAAGAAAAAGATGAAAAAATAATAAAAAAACAAAGTATAGGTATAAATAAAGCAAATAAAAATGAAGAAAATATTGATTGGATACTTAAAAATTTCATTAAAATAAGCAATTTTTTATCAGAATCAAGAAAAATTATGTCTGCAATTTCTATTTACAAAAAATCTTCAAGTCTTGAAGAATATAAAAATTATGGCTTTATTGTTGATGTTATAGACTATCTTATTGATAAGGGAAATGAAATACTATCTACTAAATCTGATGAAGATATAAAAGCAGTTTTCCCTGGTGGTCGAAGTGAACTTGTTTCTATTATAGACTCCTATAAAAATGAAAAAAATAATGAGATAGTTTTTGTTGAATCTGAAAGTAATAATACAAAAAAATCTGAGTAAATTTTTTTATAGCATTTATAAAAAACATTTATTAAAATAGTATGGTGTAAGATAGGAAGAAAAATGAAGTTTGATAAAATAATATATTCTATAATTTGTTTGTTCCTTATTTCTTGTCGTGATGATATGAATATGGAACAAATGCCGATTGTTAATCAACAACCATATGTCGAAACGACATCTTATAATGTTCAGGTTAATGATTACGTTCCAGTTTTTGATAAAAAACCTTCACGAACACTTGAAAATGTTGAAAAGTTTAATATTGAAACTCCATTAAGATGTAGTGTTGATTGGGAAACACAAAAACTTATTTCTTTACAACCGTTTGATCGTCGTGATTTTTTATTGGAGCGTGTTGATAAGGGTGATACACTTCCTGCTTTAAAAGTTGACAATTTTTCATTTGAAAATAAACCTGTTGATGAGGTATTAAGAATATTATTTAAAAATACAGGTATTCAGATTTATGCAAATGATTCTTCTTACAAGGTTATTTCACAAAAAGAGATAAGTGGTAATCTTTCACAGGTGATAGATTTAATTACATCTTTGGGAAATGTTTATTATACCTATGATAATCGTATAAAAAGACTTACAATAAAGCGTTATGCAAAATGGAATCTTCATGTTCCTCTTTCAAATGATGTGATTCTTGGTATGGAAGATGCTCTTCGTGGTGCAGATATTGATGATATAGTTATTGATTGGGAAGATAAGGTCCTTATTTTCCAAGGGGATGTTATTACCGAAAACAAAGTAAGAAACATTATAAATAAATTTGCTATTGAAAATTATCTTATTGCTTATGATATTGATGTTCTTCGTGTTTATCCAAAATCTTTAGAAAGTAGTATAAAGTGGATGAATATTTTGGATGCGTTTAACAAGGGTTCAATTAAACTTTCACAAAAGGGTATTATTGGTCGTGCCTTGGTTGTATCATCTAATTTTAATAAGGATTCATTAAATGAGTTTCTTTATCCACAGGCAAATATAGTTCCTGTTTCTAGTGGAACTTTCATTGTTCCTGACAGATGGCAAGGTCGTTTTGATATTGGACGTTGCAGCAGGGAAACTCGTTTAGAAACAGATTTGAACATCTTAAATCAAACACAGTTCTATCCTAATGATAAATATGTCGGAAAACTTGATAATACTATTGTGTTAAGGACATCCAATGGTGATATTGCGAAATATACTGTTCCAAGTCGTCTTGGTGATAATATACTTATAATTGGTATTCCAACACAGTATTTTGTTGAAACAACTGAAACAATTATTCCGCCTAATGCCGAGTTAGTTGTTCTTCTAAGTCCAAGAATCATAAAAATTGTTCGTCCATTTGAGGAACAAGGTAAATAGGTTGTTTTAAATGTCATTTAAAAAGTTTGAATTTTTGATTGCATGGCGATATTTAAAATCTAAACGCAAGGATGGATTTATTTCGATTATTACATGGCTATCTTTAATTGGAATTTCACTTGGTGTTGCAACTCTTATTATTGTTATGTCAGTGATGAATGGTTTTCGTGATGATATGCTTTCAAAAATTTTGGGTATGAACGGACATATTACCGTTATATCAAATTTTGCTGGTGATGATATAAAGGATTATAAAAATGTTGCAAAATCCATAACAAAGATACCATCACTTCATAATGAAAAAATGGAAATTATTCCAGTAATTGAATCACAGGTTATGGCATCAGCAAATGGCAATTCTATGGGAATTATGCTTCGTGGAATTGACTATTCTGATATTTCAAAGATAAAACCGTTATATAATGGATTAAAGGGTGTTAATCCTGTAACCTTTAAAAATGGTGAAGTTTTATTAGGAACTACACTCGCAAGAAAGCTTGGCGTTTTTGAAGGTGATGAAATTACAATTACAACTGCAAAGGGTAACATCACTGCATTTGGAACTATTCCAAGAATACAAACTTATGTTGTTGGTGGATTATTTAATACGGGAATGTCAACATATGATTCAAATTTTATCTATATGCCACTTGATTACGCACAAACATTTCTTGATATGGAAGGTGTCGTAAATTATATAGAAGTGTTTATCGAAAATCCTGATGACGCAGAAAAAATTGGTAAAACTATTACAAAAATGATTTCTCCTATGAATAGGACCGTTTCATGGCAAAAGCAAAATTCATCATTTGTTTCAGCATTAACTGTTGAAAGAAATGTTATGTTTTTAATTTTGACATTAATAATACTTGTCGCATCATTTAATATTATCTCAAGTTTGGTTATGTTGGTAAAGGAAAAATCTCATGATATAGCAGTGTTACGAACCATAGGTGCTACCCGTGGTAATGTAATGCGTGTATTTTTTCTTGCCGGAAGTTTTATTGGTGTTGTTGGAACATTTGTTGGTGTAATTTTGGGTGTATTGGTAAGTAATAATATTGAATATGTTCGTCAGATTTTTCAAAAATTAACTGGTACAAAATTATTTCCAGAGGATGTCTATTTTTTATCTGAACTTCCATCAAAACTTGATTATATAGAAGTAAGTTGGGTAGTTGCAATGTCACTTGCTATTTCATTTTTGGCAACTATATATCCATCAAGGAAGGCGGCAAAGATGCAACCAATTGATGTTTTGAGGTATGAATAAATGGTAAAAGATATTGTCCTTTCATTGTCAAATTTGCATAAATCTTTTATCCAAGGAAAGAATAAACTTGATATTCTTACAGGTGCAAATCTTGAAATTAAAAAGGGTGAAATTGTAGCCCTTATTGGTCCAAGTGGAAGTGGTAAATCAACGCTTCTTTATACCGCTGGTTTATTAGATAATTTTGATTCTGGTGAAATTATTATTGATAATAAATCTTGCAAAAAATTAAATGATAATACCAAAACAAAACTTCGTTTAAATAAGATTGGCTTTGTTTACCAACAACATAATCTTTTTGCTGACTTTACTGCTATTGAAAATGTAATGCTTCCAATGCTTATAAATGGAAAAAGTAAAAAGGATGCATATGCTGATGCATATAAAAAATTAGAGTTGATTGGACTTTCTCATCGTATTAATCATAAGCCAGCTGAACTTTCAGGGGGCGAACAACAACGTGTAGCAATTGCTCGTGCTCTTGCTAATAATCCAATGCTTCTTCTTGCAGATGAACCAACAGGAAATCTTGATCCATATAATTCAGAGATGGTTTTTTCTAGTTTGCTTGATTTAGTAAGAAAACAAAATATGACGGCATTCGTTGCAACTCATAATCCACTTCTTGCTTCCAAAATGGACAGACAGATTGCCCTTGTGGAAGGTAAACTTTACGATATGAAAAAAGCAGAAGATAAAAAGTTCTTAAAATCAAATGCTATAGGCAAAAAAATTCTTGAATCTTTTTAAATCTATATTGTATGTTGCAATTGCATTTGTCTTAACACTTCTGAAACAAGAGATTTTTGATTTCTTATAACAACAGATGTTTGTTTTTTCAAACTACTTTGGGCATTTATCTCATTTTTTATAAGTATAATTGAAATGTTAAGTTGGCGAAACAAAGCCTTTATTTGCAATTGTTTATGGAATTTTGCATTTTCAGTTTTTGCCTTTTTTGACCTTAAAACAAATATAGATAAAATTATATTTTTAGTAGAAACAAGAAGTATCGCCAATTTTGACTTTTCCCAGTCTTTATCTCCATTAATTTCGGCAGTTTTTTTCATAGATACGAGCCTTCTCTCAATATCTGTTAATAAAGCCTTTAATCTTGAAAAGGTATTACTTTCATTAGTTTTGGTGTTTTTACCATGTTTTTTTACTACATATATCATAATAATTCCCTAACTTTTATCCCATAATTATACCAAATACCACCCCTTAAGTCAAGGTAATTAGATTTTTTTGAAGAAATAGAAATTTAAAACAAGATGTTATTTGCGAGAATACTACGCCTAAAAATTTGGTAGGAACTTAAGGAATTGAAAACGTTCTTGTGAAATCTTAACGACGAACGGTGTTAGTGAGGAGTTTAGAATTGAACAAGGTTGTTTGCGAGAATACTACGCCTAAAAATTTTGGTAGGAACGGAGAGAATCGAACTCTCAAGGTCTTGCAACCAGCGGATTTTGAGTCCGCCGCGTCTACCAATTCCGCCACATTCCCACATAAATAAAAGTGGTGGGAAGACCAGGATTCGAACCTAGGTAGACATAATGTCGACAGATTTACAGTCTGTTGCTTTTGACCGCTCAGCCATCTTCCCAATACCGAGAAATGATACCTTATTTTCACAAAAAGTCAATAAGTTATTTTTCAAAAAAGTTTGTATCAAAGTTTTTGATTTGTTCTTTTAAAATTGACATTATTTAAAAAAACAATTATCCTATTTCTGTAAAGAGATAGGATTTTTTTATGAAAGCAAAAACATTATTCGAGTGTCAAAATTGTGGCGCAAAATATTCCAGATGGGCGGGAAAGTGTGATTCTTGTGGCTCATGGAATTCAATTATCGAAGTCAGGGATGAACAAAGTGCTGTGCCAACGGGGCTTACTGCTGGTGTTGGTGGAATAAAACTTTCATTCCAAGGGTTAAGTGGTAAGGTGGAAGATTTTCCACGCACAGATTGTGGTATAAAGGAACTTAACCGTGTTTTGGGTGGTGGTTTGGTTGCTGGTGGAGTTGTTCTTGTCGGTGGTGATCCTGGTATTGGAAAATCAACAATTTTACTTCAAACAGTATCTTATATTGCAAGTCATGGAGGAAAGGCATTTTATTTAACAGGAGAAGAATCTGTTAATCAAGTTCGTATGCGAGCAGTAAGGCTTGGGTTGGAATCTGCACCCGTAAATCTTGCTGCAAATTCAAATATTCGTGATATTGTTGCAACATTAAAGGAAGAGGATGATATCAAAGTTGTCGTAATTGATTCTATTCAAACTATGTTTCTTGACAGCATTGAATCTGCTCCGGGAACAATATCACAGGTTCGTAGTTGTGCAAATGAACTTATTCGCCTTGCTAAACTTAAAAATTTTGCATTATTTTTAATTGGTCATGTGACAAAGGAAGGTTCTCTTGCTGGTCCAAGAGTGTTAGAGCATATGGTCGATACGGTCCTTTATTTTGAAGGGGAACGTGGGCATCATTTCCGTATTCTTCGTTCTGTTAAAAATCGTTATGGTCCTACTGATGAAATTGGTGTTTTTGAAATGACAGATAAGGGTTTAACCGAAGTTGAAAATCCATCTGCTCTTTTTCTTGCTGAACGTCGTGGAAATATTTCTGGAAATTCCGTATTTGCAGGGGTGGAAGGAACCAGACCAATACTTTTGGAAATACAGGCTCTTGTATCGACATCAAACTATGGAAATGCAAAACGTTCTGTTGTTGGATATGATATGTCCCGTCTTTCCATGATAACAGCAGTTCTTGACGCTCGTGCACATCAAGAATTTTATTCATACGACATATTCCTTAATATTACAGGAGGTTTGAAAATTACTGAACCTGCTGGAGATTTAGCTGTGGCTGTTGCACTAATGTCATCAAAAAATAATATACCAGCACCTGCCGATATGGCAATATTTGGCGAGATTGGTTTGTCCGGTGAAATTCGTGGTGTAAGTTTTACTGAACAACGAATAAAAGAGGCTGTAAAACTTGGTTTTAAGAAGATTCTTCTTCCTAAATCTATGAAAAAGAAATATACCTGTCCAGAAGGTGTTAAAATTGTTGAGATTGGACATATCCAAGATATAGTTCATATGTTTATGAAATAATTTGCTTTCTTTATTTTCTTGAATGTATACCAAATTTTTGGTAGAATATACATTTAGAGGAGTGAAATGTTTACATTTTTAGACTTTGTTTTTGTGATAGTTATCCTTTTATCATCAGTATTTGCATATAATGGTGGTTTGATTCAGGAATCTATTTCTATTGCCGCATGGGTTGGAACAATTTTTTTAACAAAATTGTTTTTCCCTATTGTCGAACCTAAATTTGCAAGCATTTTTGGTGGCAGTTCGATGTTTTCAGCCATGTCTGCATATATTTCAGTATTTGTCATTTTGATAATGTTTTTATCTTTTATAAATAAAACATTTGCAATTAAGTTACATAAAACTAATTTTGGAAGTATAGACAAGTCATTGGGTTTTCTTTTCGGTTTTTTTCGTGGAATTTTGATAATGGCTGTTGTTTATATAGTTGTTTTATGGTTTATCCCTAATTCTAATAAAAGACCAGATTGGATAAAAGATGCAAAATCTAAACCAATACTTAAGATTTCTTCTATGTTTATTTCATCATTACTTCCATCGACAAATAATTTTGCTGAAATAAAATCCATTATAAAAAGTGATATGTCAGGAACGGAAATAGAAACCTTTGAAAAATTAAGTAAGCCAGTAGTAGAGGGAAGCACAGAATCATCTGCTGAAAGTGGATATAATGCCTCTGAAATTCGTGGTTTGGAACGCCAAGTTCAACAATTGCAACAAATAGAAAATATATTTAAAACTAAAAATTTAGATATAAAAGATTTATAATAAATTTTATTTCCTATTTACTGATACTTAAAATTTTGATATAATATGCAGTGAATTTGATATAATATGCAGTGAATAACATAAGGAATTTTGTATGTCGAAACTTAAAATTTTACCAGGTCGTGCATATCCACTTGGTACAACATATGATGGTCGTGGAACAAACTTTGCATTATTTTCAAGAAATGCTGAAAAGGTTGAACTTTGTCTTTTTGATGCAAAGGGTAAAACTGAAACCCATCGTATTGAACTTATCGAATATACTGATGAAGTTTGGCATTGTTATATAGAAGGTATTAAACCAGGTCAACTTTATGGCTATCGTGTGTATGGAAAATATGCCCCACTTGAAGGTCATAGGTTTAATGGAAACAAGTTGCTTCTTGATCCTTATGCAAAGGCTTTATATGGAAAAATAGTTTGGTCAAGTGCCTTATTTGGATATCAAATTCGAAACCCAGAAAAGGATTTATCTTTTGATACAAGGGATAGTGCAAAATATATGCCAAAGTGTGTAGTTATTGATGATACATACAAATGGCAAAATGATAAAAAACCGGAAATCAGAAGAAGTAATTCTATTATTTATGAAATACATGTAAAGGGTGCAACAAAGCTTAATTCAAAGGTCCCTGAAAAATATCGTGGAACATTTGAAGGATTGGCAAATAAAAATGTTATAAATTATTTTAAAAGTCTTGGTGTCACAGCTATTGAACTTTTACCAACTCAGGCTTTTTTCCTTGGCTCAATTCCTGAAAGAAAAGGATTGTATAATTATTGGGGATATAACACAGCAAACTTTTTTACACCGGAACCTGCATACCTTGCAACAAAAAATATAAACGAGTTTAAGGCATTGGTTGATGCATATCACGGCGCAGGTTTGGAAATAATTATGGATGTTGTATACAATCATACACCAGAGGGAAATCATCTTGGCCCAACTTTATCTTTTCGTGGTATTGATAATGCATATTATTACAGGTTGATGAAGGATAATCCAAGATATTGTGATGATACAACAGGTTGTGGTAATACATTAAATTTTGACCATCCACGTGTTGTTCAAATGGCTATGGACAGTCTTCGTTATTGGGCAATTGATATGAAAATTGATGGTTTCCGTTTTGATTTAGCAGTATCACTTGGCAGAAATGATTATGGTTTCAGAACTGAATCTGATTTTTATGATGCTATGGCACAGGAC
>JAEEGL013367432.1_pt1 | contig 10176 bp, 7 predicted proteins | sample 9134231 | NCBI WGS metagenome assembly JAEEGL01 (sample SAMN16246548, study PRJNA631951) | gut metagenome | biome: gut microbiome; feature: rumen; material: fiber-attached | host: Bos | place: Iran: Karaj | collected 2018-10
AAACTATTACCTATCCTATTACTGTTTGTCAGCATAACGGCATGGGCTGGCAACGTGACTGAAAGTGAGGCTCTACAGAAGGCAAAGGCCTTTATTAACAGCCGACACACAACTAAGACACAGCAAAAGATGCGACTGGCGGCTAAGAGCACGCAGATAAACAGCAAGATAACTACTGCCGTTGAGCAAGAACACTTCTACGTGTTTAACGCTGGACAAAGCGATGGTTATGTGGTAATCAGTGCTGATGACCGCACACCTGCTATCCTGGGCTATGCGGATGAAGGAACATTCGACATCAACAGCATCCCTGAAAACATGAAAGCATGGTTACAAAGCTATGCTGATCAGATAAAACATCTTCAGAGTAACGCTGCACTGAACAGAACGGCTATTACAGACCATAAGGCAGTCAAACCTCTGCTGAAGTCAACATGGGACCAGGGTGCACCGTATAACAATATGTGCCCTATGGACGGTTCTTATAGGAGTGTTACCGGCTGTACAGCTACAGCTATGGCACAGGTCATAAACTACCATAAATACCCAGCCCAGACTACTGCTACCATTCCTGCTTACGTCACATATTCTAAGAAGTTTAGTATTGAAAGTATCGCTCCCACTGTTATTGACTGGGAAAACATGAAGGATAATTATACGGGCAATGAGACACAAACAGAGAAAGACGCGGTGGCCACACTGATGAAGATCTGCGGAACATCCCTCGAAATAGACTATTCTTATGCTGGTAGCTCCGCCTCAACAAATTACATCCCCGATCTTCTGAAGATATACTTTAACTATGACGCGGGCGCAACATCTATTAACCGAGATGACTATCGCGCGAGTGAGTGGGACGACATCATCTATAATGAACTGGCTAACAAACGTCCTGTGCTTTATTCCGGACTATCCACAGGTGGTGGTCACGCCTTCGTTATCGACGGCTATGACAAGGAGGGTATGTACCATGTCAACTGGGGATGGGGCGGCAGCAGCGACGGTTATTTCCTGTTGTCTATTCTTGACCCAGATAGTAATAGCGGCATCGGTGCCAGCAGCAGTACTGATGGTTATAGTTTTGGTCAGGATGCCTCAATCGGTGTGCAGCCCAATACTGGCGTAAAACCTGTTAGAGATGCAATAATGACAACCTACTCTATTAAGACAGACCAGACAGTTGTCACCAAGAAAAATAATACTTTCCCTGTAAAATATATTACGGAGACACGTAACTACACGGGAGAAAGTTTCACCTTTGACTTAGGTATCGGCGTATATGACAAGGACACCAATCTGAAGTACGCCAGCTTCCAAAGGTCAACAACGGAACTACCTAACGGTTGGGGTTACAGTGCTACAGAGCTTTCCTGCAACATTCCTTCCCTACCCGACGGTACTTATATCATCACCAATATCAGTCGCAAAAAGGGCACCCAAACATGGTATCAGAATAAGAATTCCTACCGTTATTATATCACGGCTACTGTTAGTGGCAATACGATGACACTGCAGAACCCGACTATAGACATAAGTGGTACGGTTGAGGTGAGCGGTAATACTGAAGTAAATTGTAAACAAACGGCAACGGCTACAATCACGAACAACGGATCGTTCTTTAATGAAGTCATCTATATGCTAGTTGACAACGAAGAAACAGGTGGCCGCTATTTTGAAGCTGCTACTGGTGAGAGTGTGGAATTGGCTATGACCTTTACACCAAGTAAGGCAGGTACGAAAACTATAACCTTCGCCACAAAGAAATACCTGTATAATAACGCTACGCAGCAATTGGATGTGCACTATACCGACATTGCCACAACAACCATGGAGATTAAACCTGCCATGGCCAACAACCTGACGTTAAGCAACGGAAAAGTGCTGAATGCCACGAATAAAACTATCTATGACAATATAGCGCTCATCCAGTTCACGGTAAAGAATAACAACAGCAGCGAATATTACAATGATATTCGTCTCTGGTCGCTATGGAATGATGGAACCAGTCTCTCAAGAATGTACTATTACAATACTATGATTGATAAAGAGATAAGACTGGCACCAGGAGAATCAAAAACCATGGAAGTGGAGATGCCACTCAATAAGGACGGTAACTACTGGTTTAACATATCGTACAAGACTAACGGCAAGTTTATCTGTAATGAAGATTTAAAAGATAGTCGTAACATCAACCTTTCTACTTATAAAGTGGTGGTACCAGAGCCTACACCTGAGGAAGTCAGCGTAGCACCTATCATAGCAGTAAAGGAGGAGAATCCTGTGGTCTATGATATACAGGGCCGCCGCATCAACAACGGGCAGATGAAGAAGGGTCTATATATTATTAATGGTAAGAAGGTGGTAAAATAGTCCCCACTAACCCCTCCAATAAAAGAGTCCTCACCGCACAGTGCGATGAGGACTCTTTTTACATTTTACTTTTAATCTCCAGATACTTGTTAATCACGTCGACGGACAGATTCCGGGGCGTAGTTAACAAGGATTGTATACCATACTGTCGGAGGGTCTGCACGATAAGGCGCTGCTCGTAAGCGAACTTCTCGGCTATCACATGCTGATAAACATATTCTGTAGAGGGGTGAGAAGTGAGAGACGAGAGGCGAGAGACGAGATTTGTCTCACCGTTTGTGAACTGTGAACCCTTTGCAATATATGCTGACATTTCCTCATCCTCGAAGAACACGACGAGAAGGCGATGGCGAAGGGCCAGCTGGCGCAGATACTGCAACTGGCGACGCATAGATGCCATTGAGGTGAATGAGGTATAAAGAATCAGCAAGGAACGGCGTGTCACATGGCGGGAAAGGCCTGCCAGCAGAGCTGAATAGTCGGTTTCACCAAACTGTGTATGTTCGGCATAGAGCGCCTCCTGAATAGTCTGCATCTGTCCTTCCTGCTTAGAAGGTGCCACAAAAGTGCCAAACTGGTCGGCAAAAGTTATCAGGCCTGCTTTATCCTGCTTGTTGATGGTGACGTAAGAGAGCACCAGGGCAGCATTGATGGAATAGTCCAGAAGTGTCATCTCCTGAAAGGCCTGCTGCATCATACGACCTTTGTCAATGACAGAGAATACCTGCTGGGAGCGCTCATCCTGATAGACATTGACCATGAGTTGATGGCGACGGGCCGTGGCACGCCAGTTGATGGTGCGATAATCATCACCCACAACATAGTCCTTAATCTGTTCGAAGTCGGTGTTATTACCTATACGACGGATACGCTTGATACCCATCTCCGTGAGGTTATTGCTCATAGCTAGCAGCTCGTACTGACGGAGCATCATATATGAAGGATAGACCTTGACATCCTGCGCTTCGCAACAGGTATAGCGACGCTGCACTAATCCCAACAAAGTGCTCACGAAGACACGCACACGACCAAAGCTATAGACACCTCGCTCAGTGGGGCGCAACTGATAGGTAATCGTAGCCTCACCCATCTTCCTGACATCGGCCTTAAACAGGATGTCACGGCGCTGAAAGATGGGTGGCACCTCGTCAATGACCTCTGTATGGATAGCGAAGGGATAGTTGCTCTCCAAACGGATGTTCACCGGATTATCATCGCCATTAGAGAAACGCGGTGAGAGGGTACGAAAGGCACGGATGCCTCGCCTGCTCCACAGCAACATCATATCCACCACAACCAATGCCACCAACAGCCAAAAGAGAATGCGGCCGATGGTGAACAACGGTGGCACTGAGTATCCCATTGCTATAATCAGGATAACAGCAGATAGCAGATAATAAAAGCGATACCTTAAATACACTTTTTTCTTTAAAACAACGAATTACACGAATTACACGAATTATATTCGTTCCTATATCTTAAACATGTTATTATGTTATTGTGTCTTTAAAACATGTTATTATGTCTTTACTTTGGTACTTCTACCTTTTCGATGAGTCGTCGTACGGCCTTGAGGGGCGTGATTCCCTCCATCTCAGCCTCAGCCGTGAGAATGAGGCGGTGCTGCAAGATGCTGGGACATACGAAGCGCACATCATCAGGTGTTACGAAATCACGGCCTTGCAACAAAGCATAAGCTTTAGAAGCCTGCAGAAGGGCTACAGAGGCACGAGGCGAGGCACCAAGGAACACGGCCTTACTCTGGCGTGTCTGCATCACAATGGCAGCAATATAACGCAACAAAGCTGGATCCACAAAGACACTATCAAGCATCTGACGCAGTTCTATGAATTGTTCTTTCGTGATGACAGGCTCTATATTCTCCAGTGAGGTAAGGTGCTGGTTGGCATGATGACGCTCAAGAATAGCCACCTCTTCTTCAAGTGAGGGATAGCCCATCGTGATTTTCATCATGAAACGGTCGGTCTGTGCCTCAGGCAGTTTATAGGTACCCTCCTGCTCTACAGGATTCTGGGTAGCCAGGATGGTATAAAACTGTCCCATAGGATGCGTTATGCCATCAATAGTGACCTGACGCTCTTCCATCACCTCAAAGAGAGCAGCCTGCGTCTTGGCAGGTGCACGGTTGATCTCATCGACCAAGACAATGTCTGCAAAGACCGGACCGACATGGAAGTCGAAATCAGAGGTCTTCATGTTAAACACGTTGGTGCCAAGCACATCAGAGGGCATCAGGTCGGGCGTGAACTGCACGCGACTGAATTTCGCATCGATGAGCTTAGACAACAGACGGGCAAGTAATGTTTTAGCCACACCAGGCACACCTTCGAGCAGCACGTGACCATTAGCCAGTACAGCGGTGAGCAGCAGGTCAATGTTTTCAGATTGTCCTACGATGACTTGTGAGATTTGCTGGCGCAACTGTTCTATACGCTCGGCAAACTGCGTGAGGTCTATTCTTTCTTGTTCCATGATTAAAGTGATTGCAGGATTCTATTGAGTTCGTTGATATAGTATTTCAATGTCTTGTCAGGAACCACGTATCCGCCATAAGCGTATTCGCGTATCTGAGTAAGTAGTTCGTTATCATCGGCAGAGAGACGCACGTTTTGTCGACGAATCTCCTCAGTGGCATAAGCCAGTTTCTTTGCCAGCAGACCAGCGTTATCATGTTGCTGCCAATAGAGGGAACCAATGAGACGTACAAACTCCAGATTCATATTCTGAGGCTTCTGTATCACGGGGATGACGCGCTGACGACGGCGGGCTGTGAAGACGCAGAACAGCAGGACAGACAGAACCGAGAGATAAAGCGCCAAACGGAGCGGCGGTTGCTTCAGAAAGACATAGAAAGAGGAATGCTCCGTTTGTGCCGTCAAGCTCTTATAACTCTCGAACCTGATAACGGGATGTTGCTTCAATCGGTCCATCAAACGGGCTTGTATCAGACTGCCCTGTCCGCTGATAGTCATATAGTTTGTGAAGAGCAATGGTGCTGACACCAGAATCAGTTCACCCTTTCCACGCTTAAACGAGAGGGCTATAGGGGAATAGGTCGTGGTGGACTTATAACCATCTTCTTCCTCAATGAGTGTTTCTTTCAAATTATTGAGCAACACCTCGCAGGGTACACTATCGTTAGCTGACAATGTGTATTCTATCATCTGCTGATAGACAGGGACTGTCAACTGATGGTGCTTATAGGTACTTTCCTTATCGTCCCAACCTATTAATCCTTTCTCTACATTCTGGCCTACGATGTCATTTAGATGGAAAGTCCTCTCCATATTAGATTCGATGCCCAACGTATCTTCCCAGAACGAGAGTTTGCCAGTGGCCACCAATACGGTGTGACCTTTGTCAACTAGTTGCAAGAGACGTTTGCAGGAATAGTCGTCAACGAATTCGTCGGTGGTAATCAGCAGGGATTTGGGAGTTGAGAAGACATTGTCTTGGTTCAACTGCCAGACTGTTTTCTTCGTGACGCTATAGCCATGGGGCATGGAAGCCTGCATCACACTATCGAATAGCATACAGCCAAAAGGCTGCGCATCGGTATGACTAAACGTGGGTATCCACACGAACTTTCGTGCAGTGCGATACTCGATGGCAAAGACAATGCCAAGGAGAATCAGGATGCCTATGATGAACTTCGTGCGGTTAGTCATTTGGTTGGAGGTTGGAGGTTGGAGGTTGGAGGTTGGAGATTTGAGATTTTAATGCCTGCATTTCCTCAAAGAGTTCCTTGGAGGCCTCGAAATTACCATAACGCACACGCATGAAGTGCTGCGACATGGTGGTGAAGGCTGGATGATTCATCTGACGCATATATTGAACTGGCGTCTTTGAGGGTTGCCAGTCAATCAATGAGGCATTCTGAAGATGCAAGAGGGTCTGCAGATAGACTAAACGCACGGCCTGACGATAATCATTGACACGCAGGGCCTTCGCTATCTCTGCATCGAAATTAATGCCATAGATGGTATCTTCCTGTACATCGTATGCTATGTCTTCCTCATTTCCACCACGCACAAAGAGTTTTGGACGCAATCGCCAGTAGAGCAATGCAAGGAATAGCAAGACAATGATGCCCACACCTATTAATATATAGGTAACGACATCATCCTCCAGCACCATATTGAGATACTCGCTAAACCATTCCTTGATGACACGCTGGAGCCACTCCAACAGATTCTCGCTACCACCGATGAGCTCACGGTCGTAGTCGTACTGTGGGTCTGACTGTAAGACAGTCAGCAGTTCGGTATCGAGTTGAAGGGAATCCAGCATTATAAATGAGAAATGAGGAATGAGGAATGAGAAATGAAAATGAAAAATTAGAAATTGTCGAACTGGTCGAAGTTATCGATGCGTTTCGACACACCAGCACCGTCAATCTTCTCGCTGGCATGACCATACTGGATGGTGACTGCCACAAAGGTGAGAATCTCGGAGATCATATAACCTAAGCACATCAGTACACAGGTAAGATACTGTACGAAGACATAGATGAACGAATGGAGGAAGGGCTTGTCCATATCATTGGACAGCGTGAAAATCATCTTCACCATTGACATGATATACCAAGGTGCCATGGTGAATGTCTGGATAACGCTGGAAAGGATACCTACAATAAACAAGAGGGCAAAGACACCTCCCCAAGTCATAAAGCCCAGTCGCAAACCTTTCTTAAAGGCTTCAATGACACCTATCTCATCTTCCAACAGATAGACAGGTGTTACCATCATCAGCGGAAAAGCGAGCGCTATCAATGCGACATACAACAGGATAACGCCCAAGACGCTGAAGACTACTCCCACTGCACCAAGTGCGAGAGCAAGTACCACAAGCAGTACAACGACGATGGCTATCACAAAGAAAAAAGCCAAGCCTACCAAAGTCTCAATAAGACTGCGCTTCATACAGAAGAACAAGTCGTCGCGGAAATCTGTATAGAACAGGTCTTTCATTCGCTCTGGTCTACGGTTATAGACGCGAATCAAAGCGAAGACCAGTGACTGCAGCAGGATGATGGATAATACTCCGATTAAGACAGAGGCTACTGCCGATGCGCCGTATAACCATATATCCATATTACCAAAGCCATTTCCCTTATCAATAGCGGTAAGCAGTTTAAAATAGCCTTCAAAGAAATGATTGAACGGTAATGCCAGCACAATGCTTACGGGCAGCATCATGTACATGAAATACTTCAATAACGGGCGCCAATTCTCGCGCAGGAAATTAAACGTATCCGTCAATTTTTCCGTGAACGTGCGAACACGGTATAACTCAATCTTTGTGTTTTCTAATTGCATAATTCTTTGAGGTTTGAGATTTGTTCCTTAAATAGGGTAATACAATATAATAATAGATGATAAAAGCAGCAGAAAGGAGGATGATTGACAGGCGGGCAGCATCGGGCCATTCCGTATGACGGGTCAGAAAACTCTCGATAAAGCCTGCCACACAAAACAGTGGCACAGTGCCCATCACAATCTTCAGTCCTCGTTTGGCACCTCTGCGGAAAGCGTACAGGCGTGAGTAGGTGCCTGGAAACAGCCAACCATTGCCCATAGCGATACCAGCAGCACCTGCCACAACAATTGCTGATATCTCAATGGTGCCGTGGAGCCAAACAGCCAGGGCTGACTCCCACAGCAGTCCGTGTTGTGCAAAGAATGTCTGGAAGGCACCCAGCATGATACCGTTCTGAAGCAGTACTATGGCTGTACAGAAACTGGTGAGCAGACCTGAGACAAACGCCAGAAACGACACCTTGATATTATTCGTGGTGATACCAATGAACATCAGGCCTTCCGGATCGCCGTCATAAACAGCCATCGGGTTACCATTCTCGATATTCTGGAGCGTCATATCCACGTACCGGTTGCCAAGGATGAGGCGCGAGAACTCCGGGTCTATCAGTTGGGAGATCACTCCAATCAACGTGCTGATAAGAAATATGAGGAATGAGATGCGCAACTCCTTGCGTGCATCCCAGATGGTCTGTGGCACTTCGCGTGTCCAGAATGTCACGATGCGCGACCATCGTTCGCGTTTGTTGCGATAGATGTTATTATGGATGGCAGATGCCAGATTATTCAGATACAGGGTGATGCGCGACTGCGGATAATGCGTCTGCGAGAATGCCAAATCGGAAGTGACATCAATATAGGCATCGGCCATCTCATCGGGTGTTGAAAGTGCAGGACTCTCAGCCACCGTTTCGTATCCGCGCCATTTATCCAGATTCTGTCTGATGAACGTGACTTCCTTCATTGGTTTACAGTTATTGAGCGACAAAGATACAAATTATTTTGCAAATCTATGTACAATGTCAACTTTTTTATCTAATTTTGCCCCAAAATAAGTTCAAACATGGCACAATCAAGCATTATCACAGGACAATATGTACGTATTCAACCTACTGTAGCCAGCGTGGGAGACCGCATTTTTGCTCAGCTCATAGACTGGGGCGTACTGTTAGCTTATCTGTTTCTTGCTATATGGATTGGTATGGAGGCTGGCATTGACGGTCCATGGTATATCATTATTACGATTGGAATTGTGCCCCTGTTCTATAACCTGCTCTGCGAGATATTCAATCAAGGACAGTCTATCGGGAAGATGCTGATGAATATGCAGGTGGTGAAACTTGACGGCTCACGTCCTACAATCAGCGCCTACCTGATGCGCTGGCTGCTTTTCCTAATCGACGGTCCGGTGACAAGTTATATGGGACTTTTAGTGATGGTTCTCACGCATAACAACCAACGACTGGGCGATCTTGCCGCAGGAACCATCGTCATCAAAAAACAGAAATACAAGAAGATTCAGATTACACTGGATGAGTATGACTATCTGTCCAAGAACTATACGCCTCGCTATCCGCAGGCTTCAGACTTATCACTGGAACAGATAGAGATTATCACACGTACGCTCTCTATCCGCCAGAATGACTTCCAACAGCGTGTCAATGTGCTGGCTAACAAGGTACGTGAGAAGTTGAATATAGAGAGAAAAGAGACGGACGACGCAGCATTTCTTCACCGCATCGTCCGTGACTACCAATTTTATGCTTTAGAGGAGATTTAGGTCTTAACTCTTATCTTTCCTAATTCCCACTATTACAGCGTTACCTCGCATCCCAGACCAATCACATAATTAGTACGGGTGAAAGAGTCCTTAATCAAGGGATTCTGCTGGCTCACACGGTCATAGTTTGAATAGTTTGTCTGGAAGTAACCAGCTTTCAGTATAACATTGTCGGTAGCTTTGAAGTTTGTACCAAAGCCAATGCTATAGCTATTTACCACAAACGACATATCGTTCATATAAGCATCAGTCAGTCCATAGCGGGTCAGCTGACCACCCATAGAAATAGTCACGCGATCGTTAACATCCCATTCTGCACCCAGCAGGAACTCGTTTGTGTCGTGATCCAACAAATCCTGAGAGTTGTTATACCATGTGGTGCTCTTATCGAAATAGTGATGCCAACCAGCATTCAGACGAACTTCATCCAATGGACTCCACATGGCACCAAGAGCCAACTGAGCAGGCTGATCCTCAGGAATCTCTTCACTATCACGGAATTTATTCACGGCAGCAATCTCACTGGCCTGGTTCACAGTTGACTCATTCTTCATGTGAATCTCGGTCTTGAACTCATACTTGGCTGCAAAGTTGAACTTACCCATCTTGTAGTCGACACCAACGATAGGAGCGACACCTACACTTGACTGGTTACACAAAAGGTTCACGCCCTGAGAGTACTTCTGC
>JAEEGL013630576.1_pt1 | contig 10176 bp, 9 predicted proteins | sample 9134231 | NCBI WGS metagenome assembly JAEEGL01 (sample SAMN16246548, study PRJNA631951) | gut metagenome | biome: gut microbiome; feature: rumen; material: fiber-attached | host: Bos | place: Iran: Karaj | collected 2018-10
ACGGAGCATCCAATTTCAAAGACGAACTCTACCAGCGTCTGCTCACCGAGTCGAACTGGTACCTGCCATTGGAGTAGGAATCTAAACACACAATGTAAAAGACGGGTGGCGAACCGCAATGGTCCGCCACCCGTTGTATTTGAATGATGATGTTTTTCTAAACGATGGAATTAAGGCCTAAAGCTGACGCCAACGGGGTACGCAAGTTACCAGTCTGCGAGAATATCAATTAATTATTTCTGAAACGCCCCTACTGAAGGCGACTGAAAATTATGGCTCCACCACTCTTCGTCCTCTGTATTGAATACATGGCATAAAAAAGAAAAGTATGAGCAAATCTTCAAAAATCCATTGTTTTTTATGGGATTTTTGAAGATTTGCCCACATTTCTTTGTATTATCTGTGCTTCACCCCCTCCTTTTCTCCCCAACTCCTCAGCTAAAGCCTAAAGCCTACTCTTGACTAAATAAAGTCTAACGCTAAAGTCTAAGGTTCTAACCAGCTGTTTCGCCTCAATCGTCGGCAGGCATGACATACTCAAACCTCACGCCCGACTTCTTTCCACAGACGTATGCAATGGGCGGTCGGTTGCCTTGGCGTAGATTGTCGAGGTACAGGGGTTCCCCTTCCACGATGAGGCTGACTTCAAAGGTGTCGCCAGGCTTCATTCGGGTATTCTCCGACGCTGTCACCAAGAATTTCAGGTTGCCCTGGTATTCGATGTCGCATACCCTGTCGGGCAACCATGTCAGCCGAAGTTGTTCCCCAGGAACCATTGTTGGTAACACACTGAGCCTCCTGCTCAAAACAGGGCTGCTCTGCTGTTCCTTGGGCAACGAGGCATTCCGCTCGTACTCCTCCCAGTCTGTATAGCCGAGAAAACGGGTCAGGGCGTCAAGGGTACTCTGGCGAGGTTTTACCTTCTCATCCACATAGCCCCACATTCTCATCAAGGTCGTGCGACTAATGAGGATGTGCAACCTTGCGTAAATCCGTTCACGGAGAAAGTCAAAGTCCTTGGGTGAACGTATGGCCATACCTAAAGCCGTTTCTATCTCATTCTTCAATAGATTGATCATAAGTCTCTTTTAGTTGATTGATTTTCGTCTCCCATATCTTAATCACATCCCATTGATGTTTTTGTATTTCAGCTCTTATGTAATTGATTTCCTCTTCGGTGAAATCATTGCTAATCGTCTGGATATACTGCTCCACCCAAGAATACGACTGTTCCAAGATATCCGGAAAGTCGCTGCGCAGATAGAGGAAATACGAGAGGGTGTCGATGTGTTCTTTCATGCCTGTCGCTTCCACTTTTTCATCAAAGGCTTGGCATCCAGCATCAATGGCATTCTGACTCCTCAACGCTCCGTTGGTACCGATATCATCCTTTCTGATAGTTGTCGTTTGATTCCATACGGCATAAACAACAATCAGGCAGACAACAGCAATACTTCCCCAAAGCCATGTGTGCAATCTCCGCTTCTCATTTTCACAGTCACGGCGCAGTTCGTTCACAGACTGGTATCGTTGAAGGATAGGTGAGGTGCATCTGCTGACAATCCTACGAAAACCAAGTCCTAGTTTCATTTGCTTCAGAATGATTCCGAGGCTGTAAATATCGTTCCTCACATCGGGTTTTGTCGCTTGAGTTTGTTCTGGAGCCATGTAACCATGAGTTCCGGCAGGCTGTTTCAGCACTGCATAACTGTCTGAATCAGCCAACCCGAAGTCAATGACCTTGACGTTATTGCCATTTGATGTGATCAGAATGTTTTGCGGTTTCAAGTCGCGGTGCACTATACCCTTTGAATGGATATAGGCCACAGCGTCTGTGAGTTCCCTGGCAACGCTTCGACGTGTTTGCAGACGATGATGTCCTTTCAGCCATTCACTCAAGGTGACGCCCTCCACATACTCCATCACGATGCAGGTCCCGACTCCTTCCACGTCCTCCAATCCTACGGCAGTGACTATCGTGGGATGCTGCAACTGCATCAAGATTTCCAGTTCTTTGCGCAACATCTGTTGGTAACGTTGTTCGGCCGCCACTTCTTGGCGCAGTCCTTTCAAGAGCCACCACCGTCCATACCGTTTTGCCTTGGCCACAACATTGGCATCCGACGTATGGAGTATCTCCACATCGGTAAAGGTATGGCTGATACCTTCGAACGTATCCTGTATATAGCCTGAGGCAGACGAGTCGTAATCTTCTTGCATGCTGCAAAATTATAAAAAAAGCATGAATTACCACAAATCTGACACCAAAGGAAAGCCTAAAGCCTACTAAGGACTCTTGACCCTAGACTCTTGACCTTAGGCGAAGCCAATGTGAATAAGGAACAAAATGGAATGATGCCCATCAAGGAAAAACAACTACTTTTGCCCTGAAAGAGAAAAAAGTATGTTCACAAAGTAAAAAAAATCAGCTCACAATGATACAACTTTCAAGATTTATGCTTAAATTCGCACCGTCAGTTGAGAAAGACTGGCGGCATCGAGGAAAGCGATTAAGCTTTGACCCGCTTGAGAATCTGGAAAATTCATCGTGTACGGGGTAAAAGTTTGAAGGCTGTTCCTCCTGCAGTTGCATATATCATGCTCACTCCCCAAGGGAGTCAGTTTACATATATCCCTGCAGGTGTGAGCTGATTTTCATTCTTACGTACACAGGTATTCCAGAACCTTCAGGCAGAGAATGTCAAGAAGGCTCACACTCTATAGGAAAAGTCGTGCCTGCTCATCGAGTAAACTCATTTTTTACTTAACATAAAACACGCTTTATGAAAAAAACATTATTTTATTTAGTATTGGCTCTCTTCCCATTGCTCGTCGCTTGCGGAGGTGATGATGATCAAGAGGAACTAATTAAGTGGCCTGATTCTCTTACTTTACATGTAGGTGAGAGTTTTGATTTAAAAGCAGCGCAATATTTTACATTTGACGACGATTTTGTTTTGACTACCACATCCAATATGGAATTTGGTGGAACTATATATAAGGTCGTAGGATGGCACGTTGGTGAAACCATTCTTCATGTTGTTTCAGACAGAGACAGAGTGAACGATATAAAAGTAACAGTTTTAGGAAATTACAATTGTTTTCCTGATCCTGTAGTTGATTGGTTGAGTTCTATTGAACATGTAAAAGCAGAGCATCAAGGAGGCGAACTGCTTCTCGAGGCTGAACCCGATGAGGAGAATCCTTTTTATATAGTCGCATATAAAAGTTTTGAGAAAGCGGAGTATATTGCTTATTTGTTTGATGCAGAGAAGAGACAACTTATCGGCGTGAGCATCGAAGTAAAAAAAGATGATTGGAATGATGTGAAAAAACATCTCCAAGAACGGTTCAAGCTTATCATTGATGGACGATATGGAAATTTTGCTTTGGCGGGAGTCAATACAGCGAGTCTTGTATATATTAACCAAGATGTAGAATACCAAGAAGGCCAGTGGATAGATGTATATACAAGGAAGCCAAGTGTTTTATTCTTTGATGGAGACTATACCGTTTCCTTCACTTCTCGTCTCACAGAAGATAATTATGTCGAAATCACTTATCTACCCAATTGGAATAAATTGGAATAGAGCAGAATGGAGTTACATTCAATATAAATCATTGTTAATTAGATACTTTTTCAGATACTTTGACAATTAAACAAATCGAACGGGAAAGTGCAGGAAATCCTATGAAGACTAGGCTAATTGTATTGGGTATTTGTATGGATTATTAATTATTTGTTAATTGTAAATTTAAATTATTGTTTGTTTATGAAAAATTTTAAGTTTCTTTTAATTGCATGCTTTGCTTTTCTTCTTGCTTCTTGTGGGGGAAAGAAAGGCAATTCTGATGAAGCTATCAAGCTCACACCAGAAACAACTCACATCAAAGGAGAACTCGGTGACTACTTCGAGGTCGTCGACAAAGAGTACACCGTTACAACTGATAATTGGGGAGACTTGGTCTCTATCGAGGTAAAACGCACTGATGAAGATTATGTATTTGATATTAATGGGGTCAAACCTTATGGTATTTCAGGACGAGGTGTGAATGGACATGCTGGATTTGGCATTGAGATTCTTGATGAAAATGGTAATGTCATTGAAAAATCCGCAGCTACAACAGGTGGAATTGGCGGAATGTATTCTACTGATGATATGAAGGAGGCTCTCAAACTTAGAGCAGACGAAACTGGAACTGTCAGATGGCTATTTCATTTTGACACCAATAAGAAACCTGCAAAGTTCCGTTTGACTTCTGCATACGAAATAGATATAACGTCCGATTTTGAAGATGTGGAAGAGACTATTGAGAATATGCAAAGTTCTGTTCAAAGTTCTGTTGATGAATATATTGAGAATATGCAAAGTTCTGTCGATGACTATGTATCAGGTATTACATCTAATGACAACAACTCTGATGATGATATCGACTCATACTCGTCGGCAGCCTCTTCTGGTTCACAAGATTGGGATGCCCTGCTTGATTCTTACGAGCAGTATGTTGACGAGTGCATCTCTTACATGAAGAAAGCATCAAAAGGTGATATTAATGCTTTGACAGAATATCCAGCACTTATGGAGAAAGCAAATGAATTCAACAAGAAGTTGGAGGGAGCCAAAGGTAGTATGTCCTCATCTCAATTGAATCGTTATATTAAAATCTGTAAGAAGATGAGTAAAGCAGCAGCTGACATGTGATTATACTTCTGTAAAAACTATTATCATTCACCAGATCGGTCATTAGAAAAGCCATTAAGACATTGTGTTTATAGTCTATTGACCAATTGGGTACTAAACTATACAACATAAATAACCTATTATGTTATGAGAAAAGAAATAATCATATCACTTTTGTTTTTGACACTCATTGTGTCACCATCCCTAGGAAAGAAAGTGGAATTAGGCCTCTTTACCACTTATTCTGGTGGGGTTGATAAAGAAGGTCGCCCATCAGGCAAGGGAACAATAATAATGAAGCAAAAAGCAGAAAAGGAAGCCGATTCGTATATTCTCAAGATCGCTGGATTAAAGGACGAACTATCCGGCTTATTCTCCGGAAACACGGTGGAAGACGCCACTATTAAATTCGCTTCCGACTGGGAGTATTCAGGAGGAACTGTCATATACACCATCACAACTAAAGAAAATACCGATTTCATCTCCTACAAGCTAATAGGCGGCATACTCAGTCCCACAGATGGCAATGACATAAAATTATCCACTGCTGAGAGTTGTATTATTATCCGAAGCATGAACAACAAAGAAACAAGTGTTTTACTTGACTCTTGTTTTCAAGATGTAGCATTGTCGAGTTCTTCAACTATAGCAGATGTACCTGTGTTAACCTTTGGTAATACAGATGGAGCTAAGTTCAAAATAGGTTATGGTATACTGAGTAAAGGAGTTGGGAAAAGAGTCGGTGGTGCTTTATTGTCGCTCAATGCGGAAGAAAAATATGAAAAATGGGAACTATATAAAGGAGCTTCAGGCATTCTTTCGCTTGCAGATGGAACAGATTGGAAATATTCATCCGACGATTCCGGAAACATAACAATCCATGACAATAAAGGAAATACCTTCAGATGGGATCCACGCACAAATGAATTTAAGGAAATCGTCAGATGTTATGAGGATGGAATTGCTCAATTTGTTCCAAATGGGGAAAGCCATTTCCTTTATGCCAATGGTGATAACTTCACGGGAACTTGTGATTTTTATTCTGTTAATTCTAACGGTTATTGTTCTTCTCCGAGCAAAGTTTTACAAAATGTCCTACAGGCAAAATCAATATACGAATGTTATTATATGATTCGTAATGGTGTTTTCAAATTCAATGGGAAAGAGGAAATGTGGGACAATGGTCTTACAAACTATCAGGCAGGAAAAATTGCGGGAAACTATGACAAGGTGGTAAATGAAGTGAAACGTGCACAAGCCATGGATATGAAAGCAAAGAAGAGCAAATGGCTACAAACAAAAGAAACTTTGAAGGGCGAATTTGAGGCACATTACGTGGATGTCCTCTTCAACTATCAACTTGTCAAGGATATGCCTCTCGAACTATTCCAACGCGCCAAACAATTAGGGGCACCTTTTGATTGGCAAGGGCCAATCACTGTAGATAACACATACGATGTGTATGTAATTACAATGTATAACATGGAGACTGGTGAAGTGCAATATCAAAGGATCCTAAGATTTTCTTATCTTTTCCATAGGCTCTGTAATATTAGCACTACCTTTTAACCTTTAGTTCTGTCAAAAAGTTGTTATTATAATTTAATGAAGAATTATGAGAAGATATATTTGCATGGCTTTTCTAAGCCTCATTTCCATTATTTACGTATCAGCTCAAGGGCCAAGCATTGTAGGAAAGTGGACAATGACAGCTAAACAAACTGCACAAGAGAAACAATACGCTGTCATGGAATTTGATGATCAAGGTGGCGTGACAGTCTTTTTACATATTATTACGTCCGGAAATGGAGTCAATTTTAAATTCGTCGGAAAAGTAAATGGCCATTACGAACGTTCTGTTAAAGCCATAAGTCAAGAGTTTAATCTAAACGACATTACCATTGACTATAACGTTGATGTTCCTGAATTGACAGAAACTCAGAAGAACCAGTTGATGCAACAAATAAAGCCCACCTTAGACGGAACAATGATACCGCAAATTAAACAAATGTTTCGTACAATGCTTGCTCAGGGAAATTTTAAGCAGATTGTTTATCTGTCGGATGAGACGCTTGTTATAGGACGACCGGGACAAGTTATAGAAACTTTCCATAAGGGCGGTATTGAAGACATTAAACTATAGTTCCTAGTTCTGTCCAAATGTAGCACTATAAATTCTGAGTTTTTCACCAAAATGTACCTAAAAATTCCTGGACGGTGGTTTTTGGCGCGGCTGGACGGCTCCATTTGGGCTTAGCCGACTTCTTGCGTGAGACGTATTGCGTGGCACAGTTGTCGGGAATCTTAAAGCCAAAGACCTATCAATAAGAGATATAGAAGTGGAGGAAGCCGAAAATCCTAAAAAGAGTAGGCAATCAATAAAACATCTACATGAACATGAAAAAGATTTTATTTGTGTTGATCATGGTGGCCATAAGTGTATCTATGGTCTCTTGCGGTAACAAAACAGACCGTGCGCTCGACAAATTGGAAAAGGGTGTTAATAAAGGTGTCACCCTCTGTGAAAAAGCGATGAAAGAAAAAGATCCTAAGTTGCTAAAAGAAATCAATGAACTTGCTGAGGAATTGAGAAAAATTGACGAGGAATTGAACAAGGCCGAATTCACAGAAGAGCAGAAAAACCGCTACGACGAGATAATGGAAAAGAATTATTCTGTAGATCCACGTGAGGTTCAAGAAGCTATAGAGGAGTTTCTTGAAGACACTGATTATAACTAACTGTTATATTGTAAGGCTTGAATTACTATACTAAACTTATACTATACAAACTTTAAACAATCGTAAAAAAATGAACAATCAGCAAGAAGAACACCCATCAAATCAGGAGAACACACAACAGCCACAGAATGGCTATGCTCCGCAGCCACAGAATGGCTATGCTCCACAGCCACAGAATGGCTATGCTCCACAGCCACAGGAACCCTTCGTTCCACAACCGAGTTCTAATATTGGACTTGCAGTTTTCACAACATTGTGTTGCTGCTTGCCCTTTGGAATTATTGCGCTAATAAAAGGTAGCGAAGTCAATAAATTGTACGCCGCGAAGCAATATAGTGCTGCCATTGCTGCCTCCAATGCCGCTAAGAATTGGTGTATATATGGAATTATAGCTTATTTTATAATTGACGTTATCCTGTTGATCATCTATATGGTAGGTGGCGCTGCAGCGTTATCTTTCCTACCATGGTCTGATATGCTTCAGTAGTTCGATGTCAAAACGCCTCTTCTACCCAATCGTAGTAATAGGTTGTTGCGGTCTGCTGGCCCTGTTCTTCCTCAACCCCGTTGATTACATTTGGATGCCGAAATGTCCAATTAAAATGCTATTCGGAATTGAGTGTCCTGGCTGTGGATTTCAGCGAGCTGCACATGCACTTTTACATGGACGTTTCATCGAAGCTATAGGCTACAACCTCTTTTTTGTTGTAGCTTTCCCCTATCTCATAAGTGTTTTATTAGGAAACTTTTTGAGAGAAGGGAGATTACGGCAGAAATATAAAAAGATTGTGGAGCATAAATGGATGACGTATGGTTATATTATGTTATTCTTCATCTGGTTCATTATTCGAAATATCATCAAAATGTAGTATTATGGTAAAAATGGATGCTTGCCGTGGCTTACATAGAATGTCGTTACACAAACAGCGGTATTTAAAATGATGGTGCAGGATAAGAAAGACCAGGAACAATTAGAAGTTTTTCAAAGACAGTTATATACCAGTTGACACTGAATGTCTAAAAATAGAAGAGCAACCCATTCATGTTGCTCTTTTATTTTTTACTGTAGGTACACCACTGGCGGATCTCCTGTCCGCATGGGACAATGACGCAAGCGCTCCCTCTTTACCCCCTACTCCATAGCAAAAAAATCTTTTTCTTTAGAGGCAATAAGGAACAAAATGGAATGATGGTCATCAAGGGAAAACAACTACTTTTGCAACGATTCAATGATGCAATCATGCGTCTTTGCCTCTTTGTCATAGGTGATAGCAACAAGCAATAGGTTCGAGGTGTATTCGAGCAGTTTTTTCGGGTACTGCTTGCGCTTGATTTGACAGATTGCAGAGTCGGCGTCCTTGTTGTATTTCAGTTCCACCACCATGGCGGGTTTATCGACATGCTTGCGAGGAATGAACACCAAGTCGGCAAATCCTTTCCCACTGGCCAATTCGCGATGGATAATGTAGTCATTGCGAGCGTAATAGTAGGCGATATTCAGCACGCAGGCTAGCGAATTCTCGTTGTTGTAAGAAAGTATGCTGGTGCTGTCATCATGCGCGGCATCCACACCACGTGCCACGGCCTCGCAGTCGCCGTCGAGCGTGTCCAGAAGCAACTGCTTCGACTGTTGCAAGGCACTGGCTACAGGCAGCCAATTGCAGGCTTTCACTGCATTCACCATCTCGCCCGACACTTCCTTGTTGGGAATGTAGCATTCCTCCTCTCTCCAGTTGTAGGAGAGGTAACCCAAATGGATGAGCAACGTCAGCACGTCATCGCGGCTCTGTATAATAGACATATCGTTCTGGAAACCCGTTGGGTCCACCATGCAACGCCCCCCAGCCAGCATCTTGATGATGTCGTCCTTCAGCCCTTCGAAGTTCATTCGGATATAATCTGCCACGGCATCGAATGCACCCGTTGAGGCCCAGTAACTACGGCATCTTTTTCTCCTGATGGCTTCCATCACGGAATTAGGGTTGAAGATTGAGGGCTCATCACCTATCTGATAGCCATCGTACCATTTCACCAACTCGTCCAAGTCTGCACTATGCTTGGTGGACAAGGCTTCCACCTCGTCCTTTGTGAAACCAAAGAAACCCGCCATATTACCTGGTTCCACCATAGAGTATTCTTGGAAGTTGTTGAGGGCTGACTGCGTCTTGAACTTCTTGATAGGCAAGATTCCCGTCATATACACTCCTGCGAACACATCCATGCCCGACACATCCTTGAACATACGGCGCAAAAGGTTCAGGTATTCGTCCATTATTTGGGGCTTGCTTCCAAACTCACGGCAGATAGCATCCCACTCGTCGATGATGAAGATGAAATGCTCGCCAGTCTCGATATTGATGCGCTGGAGATAGGCCATTAAATCGTCATCATCCTGAAGCAGTATTTGTGGATAAGCCTTTTGTATATCATTCTTCAGCTCGTCCTGTATATGCCACACAATACGGTCGTCATTGAAGCGAGTGATAAATGTGGTCATGTCAAGGTAGATGACGGGATACTTGTTCAAATGCTCTTCGAAAGTGGGGTTGCTTGCTATTTGCAGGTCTGTGAAGAGTGAGCGCGAGTCGCACGAATGGTCGTAGTAGGCAGCCAGCATCTCTGCCGCCATCGACTTGCCGAAGCGGCGGCAGCGGGTCACGCAAGTGAATTTCTGACGTGTGAAAAGTGTCTGATTAACAACGCCAATTAGCCCCGATTTATCGATGTACTCACTTTTTCGAGTCTGGCGGAATCC
>JAEEGL013659997.1_pt1 | contig 10176 bp, 7 predicted proteins | sample 9134231 | NCBI WGS metagenome assembly JAEEGL01 (sample SAMN16246548, study PRJNA631951) | gut metagenome | biome: gut microbiome; feature: rumen; material: fiber-attached | host: Bos | place: Iran: Karaj | collected 2018-10
CAGCGCAGCCCTGCGGCAGATGCTCGCGCTCGACACTGCCCGTGCCCTGCAGGCCGACGAGATGCTGCGTGCCCGCCACGCCCTGCTGCTTGTGCAGGCGCGCTATAAGTGCTACGCCACCATCCCAGCAGACAGCGCCCTCATCGACAGCGCCCTCAGTTATTATGCCGACCATCACGGCAGTGCCGCCGACCATGAGCGCTACACCCGCGCCCTTATCTACAGCGGTGCCGTAGCCGAAGAACTCGGTCACCCCCAGCAGGCCATGCAGCACTACCTCGAGGCCGAGTCCGCCGCCGACCCCAACGATCACTTCAACCTCGGCTACACCAACCTCCGCATTGCCGAACTATATGAGGGAGAAAATGTTTCCGATTCAACAGACATTGAACGACTTAAGAAGGCCTTGCCGTATTTCGTGAAAGCGGGTAGCGACTATTATCAGGCGGTATGCCTCACGGGCATCGGCGGACTTTATCGCACACACAACAACGACACTGCCCTCCACTATTTGCAGCAGGCCATCAGTTTCTCCAAGGAGCATGGGCTCACCTATAATTACTATGAAGCTCTTGATAAACTATGTGGACTCTATTATTATAAAAAAGATTACACTAAAGCAAAGAATGTGGCTGACAAGATTCATCGAGAGAGTCAAGGCGTTTATGATGACTTGCAGTATCTGTCTTTCGGTATCAGGTCATTTGCTAAACTCGGTATGACCGACTCAGCCGAATATTACCTCAAGCTGTTGCCAGATCCAAAGACAGCTGTCGACTCTATGATGTACCATAGGAATTTATCTATTATTGCAGAAGCTAAAGGCGACAAGATGGCATTTATCGCAAATTATATAAAAACAGATGATGACGCAGACACTATCATTCGTCACTCAAATGCAGATTCACTCAAAAGAATAGAGCAACAGCATAATAAGAATCGTTTGCAAAACGAAACAATGAAAGCCTATAGAAAAGTATGGATTCTATGGATATTAGTGACTCTTGCAATTCTTATATTGCTTTATATTGCTTTCAGGTTTTTCAAAACAAGAAAATTGATGGCTCAACTTGACAAAGAGAACAAACTCATTACCCAGGAACTGAATGGGTTGCTAAAAAAAACGTGCCATTTGGAACAGAAAGTAAAGGAAGGGCAAGAGCGTGATTTATTTGCTTCAAGAGCGATTGACTATGAAGTAGCGATTCTGTCTGAACTTTCAGGAAATCTATCTATACCCCGCAAAGTATCTTTTAAAGATGTTCTGTTTTCGTCCGGAATAACTACAAAGCTAACAAAACCATTAAGCATAGAATTTTGGGAAAATCTGTCAAAGTTAGCTGATATGAAGACAAAGGGGATTATTTCATATCTGAATGAAAATTATGATTGCAAGCCTAAGGATTTACGGTTCATCGCCCTTGTCAGTTTAGGCTTTTCCAATCAGTTAATACAGCTCTGCATGAATTACTACAATGCTAATACTGTAAACAACTATAAAAGTGGCATCATTAAGAAGATTACTGGTGAAAATAAATCAATAGGTTCATTTATAGAGGAATATACAAAGAATCACTAGTATGGAATTAAATGTGAAAAAAAAGTCAGAGTCTATTAGAAATAGTGTGTTACTAATTAGTTGATTAAAAGTAAAATAGTTTGAAAAATATTATCCAGTAATAAGCTAATGTACTGTCAATCAGGTTGATGGGTTTTTAAAATATGATGCCAAAAATTTGCAGGCAATAAAATGCTTGTGGTAATTTTGCCTTGAAAATAAACCAACAATTACTACTATGAAAAAAATCTTAACAATCTCAATTGCTTTTATCGCATTCTTCTCAACGACCCTTGCAGATTCAAGAAATCATCAAGAGCAACAAATAGAGGTAAAACAAAAGAAGCATCACACCGAGGTGAATCCCCCGGCCGACATGCCCGATGTCTATTATGACACTGAGTTGGGTGTGATCACCATTATTGATTATGTTAATGCCACTTACTATGTAACGATCTACGACGACTGGTGGAACGCCGTCATCACTGACACCAAGCCCGGCGGTGGCACCATCAACGTCTCCTCCCTCACCAGCGGCGACTACGTCATCGAAATCTCCACCTCCTGGAACCACGACTTCGAAGGCCAGTTCTCTGTGCCCTAACAGATAGCTTCTCGCAACGCGTCGCCTGCAGGAAAACATTTGAACACCCAGTATTTATTAATTTAAAATAGCTATGACAGTGAAAAAACTTAATTTAAAATTTGTTCTGCTCATGTTGGTAATGATGTTTATCTTGGGAGCATGTTCCGACAGTAAAAATGATGAACCACAGCAGACCGAAACAGGTGTTTTCAAGAATTTAAAGAAATGTCCTGTTACTGATACCTATAAAGGTGAGATTCTCGACCTCTCATATCCCGACAATGACGGTTATGATGGCGTCTGGTGCCAGATTAAAGCAGCCCCAAATAATGCATGGTCGAAGGGTGCACCTGATGTGCGTTCTTACATATTTTTTGAAAGAAGCAACTTTGAGGGAATTGAATTACCTGTTGGTAAAACTATCGCATTTCGCATTCTGAAATATGAGGTAGACACCTATCGTTTTCATATAGTTTTTACAGATATGCCTGCATATAATTATTTTAACTGTAGAGTAAAACCAATAAATTAAATACAATGAAGAAGTTATTTTTGTTAATCACAGTATTATTTGTGAGTATAATTGCGCATGCTCAAATGGGATATTGGTGCGATTCGACATGGATTGAATTGATGCCAATAACAGAAAAATGCTATATTGAAAAAAATGGAGTTGATTCTTCGCGTGTCAAAGAGTTTGTTACGCGAAAAGAAACCGTCAATATGGATATGTCATACTGTGCCAATCTTCGAATTACTCCATCTGGAGATTCTGTGTTTGTTCTGCCTGAAATCACACTTAAACTAAAGAGCTGTTGTGCCCTGAATTCTATATTGAAACAAATTCCACAAAACATGTCTATAAAATCGGAAACTCCAACGGGTATTTACACATTTGTTTATCCTGTTAAGACTGATGTGGAAGTGCTTGAAGCTATCGGGAAACTCTCACGATTTGAGGAAGTGGAATGGTGTGAACCTAATATGCTTATACAAATTCATTATCACAACACCCTTTATTCGCAACAATACTACTTAAAAAATACAGGTCAAAATGGAGGTACAGCTGGGATTGACATTAATGCTGAAGCTGCATGGCAGTTAGTAACAGGCAGTTCCAATATTACAGTTGCTGTAATTGATTCAGGAGTGGAAAAGAACCATGAAGACTTATCAGGCAATGTACTGGATGGTTATACAGTAACAGATGTCAACGGAAAAGGAGAACCTATCACCACTTATAGTGACTATGGACACGGAACGGCCTGTGCCGGCATAATCGGAGCAAAGAACAATACCATAGGAATAAGGGGAGTTGCAAGCGGAGTTAAGTTGTTACCAATAAATATATCACCAGTATTTGATGGCTTTTATTTAAATAAAGACTCGATTGCAAATGCTATTAGATGGGCTTATAATCGTGCGGATGTGTTAAGCTGTTCTTGGGGACTCTCTTCTCAAAGTAACAACATAACTTCAGCCATTAATGAAGCTGCTACTTTAGGACGAAACGGAAAAGGTTGTATTATCGTATTTTCTTCTGGCAATAACTGTGGGAACGTGAGTTATCCAGCAACATTGAGCAATGTGCTTGCTGTTGGTGCGATAGATAATCAGGGAAATATATGGAATTACAGCAATACAGGATCTAGCTTAGATTTAGTCGCACCTAGTGGGGACGGAAACAATCATAGTGATATAGTCACAACAGACATGACTGGAAGTAATGGCTTTGTGAACGGGAATTATAATTCTCACTTTAGTGGCACATCAGCAGCTTGTCCTCAAGTTGCAGGTGTGGCTGCCTTAATGCTGTCAATCAATCCATATTTGCCGGAATCTCGTGTGCGTAGCATATTACAGAACACTGCAACAGACCTTGGCACAACAGGTAAAGATAATACTTATGGATATGGACTTGTGAATGCTGGGGCAGCAGTGCAGCAGGCTAAAAACGAGAAACCTCCTTATAGCATTCATAAAACATATATAAGTGAAAATGAGATAATTTGTAGTATATCTGCTCCCGGTTATTATACCTTTGAATGGACAATCCTGACAGGTAATATGACAAACCTTGTCAGCGGTTATCCATTATCCAATCAATGCACGGTTACAAAATCGACAAGTGGCATGCCAACAGGAATGTTGATGTGTAAGATTAAATCAGGTTCTGATGTTGTTTATACAACTGTAACTAATCTCAATATTTCAGATGATGCAACTTTCCATCAGGTGGCTTGTTCATTCTATGGCGTTGGGCATCCAGCGATACCGACCACATCCATCACATCTGGTGGACAGGCAAAATACGTACATCAAGGCTGCAGGGTTTACCTTTATAATGAAGTGCTTTGTTTCCATAATGCTTCATACACGGGCATGACACCCGACGACTGGTATGTAACAAACGACCACATAGAATTTGAGCTTCCATACGGCTCTGGAGGAATCCCCTTTGTAGTTAACTTGAAAGATTCTTATGGAAATTTGAAATACTACTACACATTCTTCACTTATTCCAATAATGGTAAAGCACTATCAATAGACCCAATCAACACTTCTTCTTATAATGTCAGTTTGAACTTTGACAAAACAGAGAATAATGGCAACGAGAGGCCGTTTGTTAATGCTGATTGGCTGCTGGAAGTCTATAACACTCAAAAAGCATTGAAAGTTTATTCCGCAACGGTATTAGGTAATAAGACAACTATAGATACTTCTGGTTGGGAACAAGGCTCTTATATTATTCGGGCTGTTGTGGGTGAAGAAGTGTATACAGAGAAACTCATGATTAAATGATAAATTAATTGGAAATATCATAAAATATCCACAATAGTATTCTAATATACCACTATGATTAAAAAAATATTTTTACTTTCAATCGTTCTTCTGCTGTTTGCTTGCAGTAACGATGAACCTGTTGTCAATAGCGTTCAGACATCAAATGCTATTGAGGAAAATGATTCTGCTAACTTTATTAGTGAAGAGGATGCACTTAAAGATGCCATTTCATTTTTAAATGTATCTGATAAGAATCCTCAAATCTCAATGATGGGTTCTGCAAATCAAAATGCCAAACCTGCTGTTGTGCTGAGAGAAGTACTAACCAGTAAAGTATGTCGTGATTATTACATTTTTAATTTTAAGAATGATAGGGGCTTTGCTGTTGTGTCGTCCGACAAGCGTGACAGTGTGCGTGTGTTTGTTGCCTGTACCGAAGGAAACATTTCAGAGGAGATTTGGAATGACGAGCAAAATGGTTTGGGCTATCTGAAGAATCTTGTTGAGCAATATCATGCAAATGCCATTAAGAGTTCTAGAAATGATAATTCATCGAAACAACCTCGTCGCGACCCTGTCGGAAATCTAGATCATAGAGTAATTGATGATACGGTCTATTCTTATGGACCACTCATGTCAACACGTTGGTCTCAAGGAGGATATATTAATCAGCGCCCTGACAGTTGTCCTTTAGGTTGTTGGCCTGTAGCGATAGGTCAAGTGATGGCTTATCATCAACACCCTCAAAGTGTGACTTTCAATAACAACACATACACTTTTGATTGGAATAAGATAGGTGCTATCAATACTGAATATGATGCTTTTTGGTATCCAGCAGGAGCTAATGAAGTGTTCAAATTATTAAGCGCAATAGGTCTTTGTGGTAATGTTCAATATACACCAGGTGGTTCAGGGATGTATCCGTCACAAGTATCTCCCGTCCTCACAACTTTTGGATACAGTAGTAGTTATCACAGTGGTTTTTCTTATTCTCTTGCTGCAAACGAGATTATTTATGGACGCCCTGTGCTAATGCAGGGCAGCGATCCCTCAAAACAAACAGCACATGCTTGGGTTGTTGATGGAGTAATGCAGCTAATGCATCATGAAGGTTACTATTATCCTGGTACAGATATATTGTATGAGAATACCATATCTGAACAATACAATTATACAGACTATTATACATATGTTTGGATTAATTGGGGAGGGGGAGGAAGTCCCGCGAGGAGACAGTATTCCTATCAACGCGTCGCCTATCTATGGGACATACCGTTACAAGTCAGTACGGTTATATTTGGAGTATCAATATATTCATTTACTAACAATTTAATGATGTGGACAAATGTTAAACCCAGTGGATATTAATTAATAAATAAATGTGTCAATGAAAAAGCTATTAGTTCTTCTTTTACAAATTGTCATATTCTTTCCGTTGATTTCATCCTGTAGTGATGATGAACCAGTGGATTCAGATGGATTCATTTTTCTTGAGTATGGCAAAAAATATCCAGCTCAGACCCAGGTGAGTGATGATGAAATCATGTCAAAACTCTGTACGGGAACATGGATATTGATAAATGGGCGCAACTGGATATTTTATGACAAGAAACATGTCAGTGGATGGGGCGCAGGAAATAGTGATGGTGCTAACTTATACACTTATACAATGGCGTTTCATGAAGATGGAACTTGCAGTCATGGGCCTAACCACGAATTGCATCAAACAACCTTCTCAGTCAGGGATAGAGTCATCAATATTGAAAGGGGGGATGGTGCCCGTGGTTGGAATGTGAGGGTTGTGGCAATTTATCAAGGCAATCTTGTGGTCGACAGCAAACCAAGTGTTGAGATGAAAGGATTCGACACAGCAACTTTCATGCAACGATACATCTGGTATGGCTATGACAGCCAAGAATAGGCATTGGATTACTTTGAATAATGTAAATCTGATGTCTGATATTTTTTGAAGTATAGCGGTTTTTGATAATTGTGTTATTCTTGAAAACCGCTATATTTTCTGAGTACAAGATTATGAAAAATGTTTCATTATTTGGTGTTCGGCAATTCATATAATAGGATGCTCAAAAACTATTCCTGGCAATGAAATTATTCAGTATTAATTAACAACTAATTAAAAATTAATAAGAGATGAAAAAACAAAAATCAAAACAAAGTTTAATTGACGTGTTAGTATCAAATAAATGGAGCTATGTAATAGCTACTGTAGTGTTTCTTATTATAGCAATAGTATTATTTGGGTGGAATGTTTTTAAATATGATTGGACATCTCCTATAGATTACAGTCTTTTTGGTTCATTTGGCGATTTTTTTTGTGGTGTTCTTGGAACAATACTAATGGTGTTAAGTACATTGTTTGTAATTAAAACATTTAAATATCAACAAAGTGTTACAAAGAGTAATTTATGCCAACTCGAGACTCAAAGATTCAATGATTTGTTTTTTGAACTAATGAATCTTTATCATAAAGAAATTGCTGAATTATGCGGTCAAGACTTCAAGTTATATCCTATAAATAAACAAGAAGATTGTGGGGAAATAATCGCTCGAGAATTTAGATACAATGATAAAGATTTTTTTGATGTCTCTAAAGAAAAACTTCAGCAAAAATATCAGAATGAGAATAGTTTTACTGCTAATAGAAAATTGGCATTGAAGCTATACATGCATTTTTATATAAAAAATAAAACGAAAATGGGGGCATATTTTCGAACACTGTACCGTATTTATGATCTCATTGATAATGCAAATATAGAAGAAAGTAGTAAAAGGAATTATTTAAAAATAGTCCGAGCCCAACTTACTGAGAGTGAGTTGTTCTTTTTACGTTATAATGCAATGACCTATTATGGAAAGAACTTTATTAAATATATTAATAAGTATAATATACTTAAACATTTGCCAGCATTTGAGTTGTTGGAATTTAAGGACTGGTGGAATAAATCAAATCAAACAGAGAAAACCGGAATTAATATCATATTTGATGTTGTTGGTAAAATTACACGGAGAATGCTATGTGATACTCGAGAAACATTATGTGTTAATATGGATCATATCAGCCCCAAATACAGCATGAGATTGGAGAAAAAGAACTCTTATGATTTATTAATTACTATTATTATAAATAAAAATGCTAAAAATGATAAAATAGAGTTTTCTGCATTAGATAATTATGACAGCAAAAAAATACAACAGTTACTTGATTGTTTTATTAAGGAAGTTATAATGTACTCAAATTTTGAAAAATATAACAATACTCAAGAATTAGAATCATATTCTTCCCCTATCATTGAAAAGAAAGGCTTTGTTACAATTGATAGTGGCATTAGAAATAAAGCCCATAGACCCTTGATAGTGACAAGCAAATTGTTTAATATCGATTGACATCACATTGTTTATGAAATATACTATATTCATTTGTAGGACTTATCCCCAAGAATTTTAAATTTTATTGTTTCTCATTATTTGATAGTCACAAATTAATTTAGAAGAGGCAGACCCAGCCGAATTTGTGAGCTAATTCTTGAATTAGCTGAAGAGGAGGTTGATGTCCATTGTGAGGAACTCTTCGCACGATAAGCCTTGTGCTCCAACCACTAATGCCTTGTGGGGATTATATCTCTCTTTGAAGATGAACAGCCCTGCATTTTTGGTCCGTCGTCCACTTTTGACCTCAATAGCTACTTTTTTCTTGCCTTTCAGTAAGATGAAATCAACTTCGTCGTTTCCTTCGCGCCAATAATAGACCTTGAAATCGTGTATTTGAGCCTGATTGACAAGGTGGGCACCAATAGCCGATTCAACATATCGGCCCCATTCCTTGGGATTTTCAGCAATCTGTGAAAAATCGTTTCCAGAATACACACTTCGCAGGGCATTATTGTATACTTGGAACTTGGGAATGGAATTGTATTTGCGTGCATTATCTTCGGCATATTTTTGCAATCCGCACAAAAGACCACATTGGTCAAGTGTCTGCAAATAGCCTGCAAGTGTGGTTACATTGCCCACATCCTGGAGCTGAGCTGCTACCTTGGTAAGTGATAGCAGTTCACCGCTGTAGTTGCACCCTATTTCGAATAATTGGCGCAGCAGTTGGGGCTTGAGTATTTTGGTCCCCATGAGCACATCCTTCGATATTGAAGTTTCAATGAGCGAGTCTTTTATGTAGTTACGCCAGCGTGTGGGGTTTGAGATGAAACTCGCAGCACCGGGATAACCGCCATAGAAAATGTATTGTGGAAACGACCATCCAAAGCAATCTCTCATCTCCGCGAAAGACCAATGAGGAAGTTTGATGAGTTCGAATCTCCCTGTTAGAGACTCGGTGAGGCCATCCTCAATAAGCATGCGCGAAGAACCTAATAGAACTACCAGCAGTTGGCGCTTCTCACGGGTGTCGCGATCCCATTCGGCCTTTACTGTTTCACTCCAGTTGGGTATTTTTTGCACCTCATCGATTACCAGCAAACGCTTGTCTTGTTTGTTGGCCTCCATTTTGAGCCTTTGGGTTTCCCATATCCCTGCTAACCAATCGGATGCATCACCTACAATGTCGTCGGCCGTGTAACTGTCAAAAGGCATGGTGCATTGGTCAAGCACCTGCCCAATCAGTGTGGTTTTGCCGACCTGACGAGGCCCAACGATGACTTGCATTTTGTTGCGTGGTTCGTTGATGCGTTCATTGATATCTTTGAAGTAAATTCTTTTGTATTCCATATTTCAAAAGATGATTTTCTTGAAAATGTTCAATGGAATGAACAAAAATGTTCAATGGAATGAACAAAAATGTTCAATGGAGTGAACAAAAATGTTCAATCTGATGCAAAAGTAGTAATAATCTGGATATTAAACAAGCTTTTCTGTATTTTTTATGCACAATCATTGAACACCTGCTATTATCAGGTGATAAGCAGGAAGTATGCACAATTTAGTATTTATCCTGAAAATGTTCGGTGAAGTGAACAAAAATGTTCAATGGGGAGGATGTGCTTGTTGAGCTGAACATCACCCCGTTGTTGTCAGGTGAACTGTGGAAGAGCAGCCTATATTGGGCATCAATCCACACGGCATCAATTCCTTTTATATCGTCCTTCTATCGCTTATAATGGAGCGCCTCAGCAGATTGCTGTCAGGTAATGAAAGGGAAACGAGGGAATCACATAGTGACTCCCTCGTTGTGTTTTGGTGATCCGCGTGGGGCTCGAACCCACGACCCCAACATTAA
>JAEEGL013974354.1_pt1 | contig 10176 bp, 8 predicted proteins | sample 9134231 | NCBI WGS metagenome assembly JAEEGL01 (sample SAMN16246548, study PRJNA631951) | gut metagenome | biome: gut microbiome; feature: rumen; material: fiber-attached | host: Bos | place: Iran: Karaj | collected 2018-10
CTTTTTAATTCAAAACAATTTTTTCAACAATAATAATATCATAATAAAACTTACAACTAAAAATAAAAAAATATAAAAAAAATTTCTAAAAAAAAAAATGAACGAAAATGAATTTTTTAATGAAATGTTTAAGCCATATACAAAAAACACAGATGTAGTAGGAGATCAAGACAGTCCAAATGTATATAACAGTGTAAATGTTCCAAAAAAAATAGATCATTCTTTTCTTCACAATGACATATTTAATTTATTGATTCAATTAGAATCAGATAAATATAGTGTAAGTAAAACAATAGAATGTCTTTGTTTAGCAAATCAATTTTTAAAAAAATATAATTGGAATTTTTTACCTGATGATCCTTCTAAAACAGGACAATTATTTATTAAACATGTTTTATTAAATTTTTCGGATGAAGAAATTTATTCGTTAAAAAAAAATATTGATAAATTAGAACTTATTAATTATGAATGTGAAAAAAAAATTAAATTTAATACTATTTGTTCTATTAAAAATTTTTTATTAGATGATAATAATATTAATAAAAAATATGATTATTTAATGTTTAGAAAAGTTAAAGGTAATGGAAATTCTTTTTTTAGAATTGTTATTTTTGCATTTTTAGAAAATTTAATTTTTAAAAAAGATTTAGTTTTCCTTAAAAATTTTATAGTAGATTTTAAAATGAAATTACAAAATGAAAAATTAATTAAAATGGCACATGAAAATAATATAAATCTAAATCAAACTTTTAAATGTTTAATTATGATATATTTTTCTATGACTTCAAAAAGTAGAGATCCTATTTTAAAGTCATATGCAGTATTAATAAAATTATTTAATAATTTTGAAGATTTTGATAAAGGTTTAATAGCTTATTATAGAATATTATTATATATATATATTGATCAAAATAGAGATAAAACTTTATTAGAAGATTTCCCTATTTTTATTGGAAATTTACTTCCTTCTGAGTTTATTCATAATCAAAAATATGATTATGATAAATTTTTTGATAATTATTTATTAAAATTTAATCAATTACCAGAAAGAATTGTTATTTATTTAACTCCTTTTATTTTAGGTTTTAATATTGAAATATTATATTTAAATAGTATTGCTGATATTAATACTATTCATTGTAAAAAATCTTTGTTAAATGCTGGAAATTATAATTCTGAAGATAATTTAATTACTCTTCTTTATAAACAAACTCATTATGATTTAGTTTATAGAAGTGAGTATATTAAAAAATATAAAAATTATGTATTAATTGATTATATTAATATTAAACCTAAATTTTCTTGTGTTATTTGTAAAGAAGATGATAAATCTATTTTAGAAAGATTTAAAAAATTAGGTAAAAAAGAATTATTCATTTGTGCTAAATGTATGATTAAAGAAATTAAATTTTCTTTTAGAAATTTAATATTGTATTTTATGCAAAAACAAAAAAGATTTTATTTAAGTAGAAATGAAGAAACAATTCAACATTTCTTAGATTGTGATATTTTATTTGGAAATATAATAGAAATAAATATAAAAGAAGCAATTAAAAGAGTGGAAAAAATTTTTGAACATTTTAATTTTGAAACTTTAGTGAAAAATATTAAAAATTCAATTTGTATAGTTTGTAATAAAACAATCAAAGATAAAAATAATTTTAAAATTACTCTACCATGCAATTGTTCAATTTGTTCAAAAGAATGTTTAAAAGAATTTTATGATTATATGAAAAATTCAGTAAATTCAAAAGAAAATATGTTTTGTTTTTGTGGAGAAAATTATGAATTTTGGGAAGTTTATAAATTTTTAGAAATAACTAATTATTATCAAATTGATTCTCAACAATTAATTAATTATTATATTGAAACTAATAGTAATAAATGCTTTATTTGTTTAAAGAAATTTTATGATGTTATTAAATGTGAAATTCTAGATAAAAAATTATCAATTAATTCAAAAATCACTCATTATTTTTGTAAAGAATGTTTAAGACAAATTAAAAATAAAGATTTTTTTAAATGTAATTTTTGTCTTGCTGAACATAGAATTCATTTAATACTTGGTGATATGTAAATAATTATATATATATATATATATAAATGGGAGTAGTTGAATAAAATAACTTATAGGAATAATATAATAATATTTTTTCATCTTATGAAAATTAAATTTATTTTAAAAGAAAATTTAATTATTATAAATAAATAAAAATAAAAAACAATTATTTTTCTTTTTAAAAAGTAGATAATTATTTTATAAATAATAAATTAGAAAATTCTTTGTTCTTTAGAATAAAATAAAAAAAGTTCAAAAAAAAGAAGAATATATTAATACTACAATTAAATCACTATTTATAACAAACTAAAGATACAAAAAAACTTTTTCAAAAACAAATAATCTAAAGTAAATTTAAAATAAATTATTTCTCAAAAAAAAAAATTAAAAAAATGAGAAAAATTCCTTTAATTTATTTAAATAAAAATCCTTTATGTCAAGATTCATCAATATTTACATCAAGAGAGAGAAGAAGAATAATAAACTATTACCCATTTGCAGAGGAAAAAAAACCTCATAATACATCATTTAAATTATCAGAATTGCTAAAAAAAAAAAATCTTCATTTAATTCAAAACAAAGACATAAAAAACATAATAATAAATTATTCTAAATCATTACACAGTTCAAAATCATCATCATTTCTTTTATCAAAAACGAAAAAAAAAAGAGAGAATAATAATAATTATCCAAGAACAAATTCAATGTTATTTGGAAATATAAAAAATGAAAGGAACAATAAATATAATTTCCCAATATTAGATTTTTCAAAAATAGAAAAAAGTCAAAGTCAAAATGTATCAAATCGAACATCAAAAAAATATAAAAAATTAATTTTTCCATCCATAGATTTTTCAACAAAAGATTCAAATTATGTAATTAAAGGAGCGAGTGATTTTAGTAGAAATAAAAGCATAGAAAAAGAAAAAGAAAAAGAGAAAGAAGAAATAGATTATACTCAAAAAATATCAATAAAAAATTCATTAAGAATATTAAAAGCACAAGAAAAAATTATTAAAGGAGAATTAAATCCTTTATCATATACAAAGAAAAAATATAGAAAAAAAATTCAAGATACATGTTTTTCAAAAGTAAATATTAGATCAAAAAAATTAGGTTCAATTTCTTTATTTGGAGTATTTGATGGTCATGGAATAAATGCATTAGAAATTTCAAAAATAGTAAAAGATTTTTTTACTAATTATTTCCAATATAGTAATACAATTAAAGTTTCTTTAAATCATGATAATTATTATTCAATATTAACTGAAGCATTTATAAGTTGTCAAAATTATTTAATTAATAATAAAGATAATTTAGGTATTAATGTTGATTTTAGTGGTGTTACTTGTTGTTTAGTTTTATATCCTAATGATTCCAATAATAATTTATATTGTGCTAATTGTGGAGATTGTAAATGTGTTTTATATTCCAATTCACATTTTGTTAAATTGTCTTATCCTCATGTACCTGATCGACCTAGTGAAGCACAAAGAATTTTAGAAAAGAGAAATGCTTTTAAAAAGAATAATGAATATAATAATAGTAATTCTTATAATAATTTAAGTCATTTTAATAATAATAATATTAATATGAATTTAAATAATAATTCTCCTAATAATGATAATAATAATAATAATAATAATAATAATAATAATAATAATAATAATAATAATAATAATAATAATAATAATAATAATAATAATAAAATAAATAATGAAGGAATAAATAATATTGGTAAAGGATTAAATTACTTGGAAAAAATTCAAGAAAAGAATAAATTTGAGAAAGCAAAAAATGCATATTTAAAGAAATTTATAAAATTAAACATATCAAGAAGTTTAGGAGATTTACAAGCAAAAGAATTAGGAATAATTTCAGAGCCAGAAATAGTTGAATCTAATTTAAAATTAGATAGAGGTAAAGTTTGTGTTCTTGGTACTTTAAGTTTATGGAAATATTTATCTGAAGAAGAAGTTGGTGATATTGTCAGAAAACATTCTAGAGATAATAATACCTTCGCTGCTTGTAGAGAATTAGAAGAAATTGCAAGAGAAAGATGGAAAAAAAATATGAGGAGAGTTGATGATATTACTGTTGTAATTATTTTTTTGGAATGGAAAAGATAATTGTAATTTTTTTTTTGAGTATCAATTTTATTTACAGTATATTTAATATTTTTACTTTATTTTTTTATGGGGTTAATTTTTTATTTAATTTTATTTAATATTTTTTTTTATTTTTCTTTAGGATTTTATCTTTGTTAAATACCAAATGGTAAATATATTTAATCTTCCAATTTATTTTTAATTTTGATGATTTTTCATTTTAATAATTCATTTCTTTTAACTTATCATCATATAAATTAGTTCTAAGAAATTCATTTAAACAAATAAGTATTATAAAATATAAAAAATATCAGAGCAATTAAAGTAAATAACAATAATAGAAAAATTCAATATAATGTAACAAAGAAACATCACAAAATTATATATAATTTAAAATATATTTAATTTAATTCTATTTGAAAACAATTTTTTTAACTAACTAATATTTATATTTCTTTATTTATATGAATTAAAATATTAAAAAAATAATATTTTAAAATAAGAAAAATATTAACAAATAAAATAATATATAAATTTAATTAGAATGAAGAAACATATATTCATAATCAGTTTTAGTAAATTCTTTTTCAACATTTTCATCTCCAATACCATAATTTTGATAATTTTCATTAGGAGGACGATGAATAATTTTATTTAAACTTCTATAATCATCATTTAAATTATTCATTAAATTTTCATCTACAATTCTATCACCATTATCACTTAATTTATTATATTTATTAATTTTATTAAAAATTAATAAATTATTTTGTTCATCAGCAGTTTTAATATCAAATTTAGGATTTAATGCAGAAAGAACTCTTTGTGTAGCAACATCAAATTTATTATTATTGAATCTAAAAATTTTTGTATGATTAAATAAACATTGGATTTCAAAAGCTAAAGCATCATTAGTATAATAAGTTAAAGTTTTACAAAAATTTTCTTTATCCCCTGAAATTTTTTCACCAAAATTTAAAATAACTTTCTTAGCACAAGATATAACTTTTTTAATAGGATGATCCCATAATTTTAATATTTCTAAAAATATATTTATATCATAATTCTTATTTTGACCTGACCATTCAATATCATTATAAATTTCATTCAAGTGAAGAAATATATAATCAATAAAATTTAATGATTCTTGTATTAAAATCCATTTATCATTATTTTTATTTATTGCATTTATTAAATAAGGAATCATTTGTGATGTTGGAATTATCATTATTATTTTACTTAAAATTTTAAATATTAATTCTCTTACACTTACATTATTATTATCAAAAGAATTAATTATTATTGGTATTGTTTGATAAAAACTTGCTATTAAATTTACTCCTTTTATTCCTCCTATCATATTATTCATTATATTTAATGATATTTTACTTATTCTTATTGAAGAACTTGAAATATATTTTGATATAAATTTAAAAAATGAATTTGAAAAACGTAAAAACGAATTTTCTTTTGATTTCTCTTGAAATATTTCATATAATTCTTCGAAACTTTCTATTTTTTCTTCCAGAGATAATTCAATATTATTTAATTTATTTATTAAATCTGAAGGAAAAATTCCAAAAACAAATCCAGCATGATCTACATAATAATAATCATTATTAATATTTTTATTTTCTTCATTATTATAATTATCAATATTATTAATATTATCTTCGAAATTTTTATTTGTATTATATAAAGGGTTTGAAAGAACTTTAATAGATTTTTCAATTAATTTATCTAATTTACTTTCAATTTCAGTTGAAGATTGACATTGCATTTGATAAATTCTATTAATAATTTCAGGTGATAATATTTTAGTCATTTCAGCATAATTTGGTAATTTTGCAATAAAATCAGTTAAAATATTTGATGATTCTTTTTTAATAACTTCACTACAATTTTTAAATCCATAAACTAAACTTTCTATTATTTTTTTACAGTAATTTTTCTTTATTATAAAGAAATCTCTTTTATATTCACATAATAATTTAATTATTATTAAAGCTGAATATCTTTCTTGCCAATCTTTTCCATCAATTGATAAATTTATTGAATATTTTACTATATATTCTAAATTTTCATTAAAATCTATTAAATATCTCATTAATCTAATTGAATATTTTTGAAGAATTGTCTATTTAAATAGTTATATAATATATTTACATTCGGATATGTTGTATATGATATTAATACTGGAATTATATTATTAAAATATGATTTTATTTCTGTATCTGATGTTATGAAATCCTTTGTTATTATTTTTAATAAAAAATTAAATATATTTATTCTTATTTCATAATTTGGAAGTCTTGAAGATAATATTTTTTTGAATCTTTGAAAAATGTTTCTCCAATTTAAACTTACTAATTCTTTTTCTTGTAAATTATTTATATCATCCAACCATTTATTATAATCATCTTCTATAATTAATTCATCCATTTTTATTATATTTGGTATTTTTTAAATATTCATTATTTAAAATTATAAAAAAAATTATATCCCTTATATATAAAAAATAAAAAAATAAGTGATTATATAGTTATAAATTTAATAGTAAAAAAAGAAAAAAAATAAATAAATATTATAATCTATAAAATAGATTTAAGAAATAATAAATTATCTTATATTATAAGCAATTATATTATAAAAATAAATTAAATCTAATTATATAACAAAGAATATTCTTTGAAAAGAAAATTTAATACTTAATAGTTTAATATCAGATTCCCGAAACACTCTATATTAAAGTAAAGAATATAAATCATTAATATATAATAAAAACTATTTAAATATTATAATTGGAATGATATTTATATATAAATTTAAATCTAAATTATATTAAAAATCAAAACACTGTTAAGAAATTTTAATTAATTTCTAATTTATTAATGTTAAAAAAATCGAGAAATTCTACTTCTTTGTTAACATTCATTTAAAGTTGTAATTCAAAAGTAAAAAAAATTATAATTAATTAAATAGCATTTTTTATTATTTAAATTGCTGTTTTTTAAGTGAAATAATAATATAATTAAATAATAATAATTAAAATTCAATTCATTAAAAAAATAGAACACATAAATAAATTTAAAATACCTTGAATAAAATTAGTAAATATTTTTCAATTGAGATTATAATATATTTTTATCTCGATTTACATTTATTTATCTAAAATATTATAAAAAAGAAGAATATTTTAAATAATATATTTGATGTAAAATATATGTTTTTAAATATTATAATATATTAAATAATATTTATGAAAGTTTGATTTTCTAAAAAAGATATTTAATTAATTTCCATTGCAGATTGAATTAAAAATTGTTGTTGTTTAACTTTTAATTCTTTTAATTTTTTATTTTTATCTTCAATTGTATCTTGAAGATATTTTAAAGTATTTTTCAAATCATTAGATTCTTTAAAATTATTATTAGGAAGTTCTTTTAATTTTTGTAAAAAAGATTGATAAGAAACATTTAATTCAGCAACTTTTCTTTCAAGAGAAAAAATTTCTTCTTCAATATTTTGAATTGAATTTTTTTGTTCTTCATTTGTTATAAATCTTCTTTTTAAAGGATTATTTAAATCAATTAATAAATTTTTATCTATGTTTGATATATTTTTTCTTATTATTTTTTTTTTTGGTTTTATTGTATTATTTATTTTATTTTTTAACTTATTCTTAATATTTGTATTTGATTTATTTATTTTATTCTTTTCATTAAAAGTTTTTGATCTTTTTAATTTTGAATATTTATTTTTTTTTAATATTTGAGAATTATTTGAATTACTATTTTCATTTTTATTTATTTTCTTTTCTTCATTAATAGTATTTTGTTGATTTATATTCTTATTATCAATGTTATTATTATTATTATTTAATTGTCTATTATAATTTATATATTCATTTTCTAAAGATTCTTTTCTTTCTTTTTTATTTAAATATGAATTTTTTGTTTTACTATTTTGAAAAATTATTTCTTGTTTTAATTTATGAAAATTTTCTAAAAGATTTTGATATTCAAAATTTAAATGATTTAATCTTGATTTATAATTATTTAATTGTGAATTTAATTCTCTTATTTCATTATCATATTTATCTTTCATAATTTTTTTTTCATTTATTATTTCATGTTTATCAACTTCTGTGTTAGTTAAAATATTTCCTTGTAAAATTAATTTATTTTTTAAATCATTTATTTCTAATTTTAACTTAAAATTTTCATTAGATAATTCTTTAATTTTAATTTCTAATTCATTTTTATTTTGATCAGTAAAAAAAAATAATTGTTTCATATCAAATTTTAATTCATTATTTTCTTTTAATAATTTTTGTATTTCTTCGTCTTTACTTTCAAATAAATTTTTGTCTGGAAGATTTTTATTATCAAGATAATTATAATTTAAAGAATTTGAAAAGTTATCATTTTCTTCATTTTTATTTTTTTCAATTGAAAAATTCATTTTTAAATTATTTAAAGAATTTTGTTTAATATAATCTTCTAATTCTTTTAAAGTCATTTCTTTTACATCTTTTCTTTTAAAATTTGACATAATTTATTCTTTTTTCTAATTATAATTATTAATAAAATATTTTATGTTATTTAATATAAATAAATAAAATGAATAGTAAAAGAAGCATTAATAAAAAAAGATTTACTATAATTACAATTATTCTTTTATTTTTCTATTTTGGTTTTCATTTTGGAAAATATGAAAAAACTCTTTTATATAATAATTTTATTAATGAATATTTTTTGGGAATTTATACTAAACAACTTCCAAATGTAAGATTATTTAATATATATAATTATTTTAATAGTGTAATTATCAGTGTTCAAATAATTGTTTACAATCAAATTTGAAAAATCAAAATTTTTTTGTTAAATGTATTAATAATTGTGGTTGTGTTTTAATTGAAAAGGATAATAATATTGTTTATGGTATGCAACATTTTAATGCTGTTTTAATTTTTATTTTTATTTTTTATTTATTTTGGAAAATCATTTCTGATAAAATCAATTTTAACAATATATCTTTAAATAACAATTATATTCCATTAAACCAAGAATTCAATAAATTAGAATATGAATTTAAAGATGAATATAAACAAGTATTAATTTAAAAAAAAATAAATTTTAATTATTGAACAATATTTTAATTTAAAATCAAATAAAAAAAAAAATTCATTACTTTAAAAATTATAATTCTAAACATATTAAAATATAATATTTGCAGGTTTCCGAGCTAGTATAGTGGTTAGTATACCTGCCTGTCACGCAGGTGACCGGAGTTCAATTCTCCGGCTCGGAGTTTTTTATTAATATAAGAAGGATATAAAATAAATGTTAAATTTAGAAATAGATTAAAAGATAAAATACATAGTTGGTATGTTGATGGAGATTTTATATTACTTAAATTTATGTGTCATAGAGGATATTTTAGAGAAGATATATATAACAAATGTTTATTATGTAAGAAAGAAGATAATAACTTTAAACATGTTATAAATGAATGTGAGATAATGAAAGAATTAAGAAATAAATTAAAGAATAAATTAGAAGGATTAGATAGGAAAATAATAAATTTAAACTTGTTAGAAAGTATTGAATATTTTTATTATTCTAAGAATTATGCAGGAAAGAAGAAGAAAAGAAAAAGGATAATTAAGGAATTTGAGAAATTAAAAATTTTATTCGAGAATTAGAAATTAAATTTGGAGAATATAATAAGAAAGATGAATAAAATGATACTTGTAATATTTGGGGAATATAGATATGAGTAAGATGCTTGGGTTTCTTCTTTTTTTATTTAATTAATATAAAATATGAGCCGGCTTGTCGGACTTTAAACTAAAAAACAAAATAGTTTTTTATTTTGATTTTCTTTATAAATGAAATAAAAATTAATTTAAGAATGAATTAAAAGAAAAAATATACAAAAAAAATTAATCTTTTAGAAAAATTTTTTTAAAATATTAAAAAAAGAAGAAAAGAAAAAAGAGGACTA
>JAEEGL014153746.1_pt1 | contig 10176 bp, 9 predicted proteins | sample 9134231 | NCBI WGS metagenome assembly JAEEGL01 (sample SAMN16246548, study PRJNA631951) | gut metagenome | biome: gut microbiome; feature: rumen; material: fiber-attached | host: Bos | place: Iran: Karaj | collected 2018-10
AATGGCAGTAAAACTAAATTAATTAATGCTGAATAAATCGGTGTTTCATAATATATGCTTGTAACAATCGGAAGCATTGAAATAAAAATGCTAAGAGAAAAAACAAAGCTACTAACCAGCCAATCGCGAAATCTCGCCATCAATGAAATATCGTATATACGAAGTCTATTTCTCTGTCTACAAACAGCTGAATAATGATTTGATATAGGAAGTACAATCAATAAAATGCAAAGTATAGCACTAAATGAAAATACAAACCCTGCATTTTTAATTATTAAAGGATTATCCGCAAGCAATATAATAGCCATTAATGAAAGCGCCGTTAAAGAATCGTAGGACTCTCCTAAAATATCTGCTAGTAAATATACCAAAAACATACCTATGGCTCTAATTGATGAAACACTTCCGCCTGTCAGCAAACCATAAAACACAGCCACAACCCCTGAAACACAAGCGCCACTAATAAAAGAAAATCCTCTCTTTCTAAGCACGCGGTACAATGCCATACAAACTACTGACACATGCAAACCTGAAACAGCCAGCACATGAGCCACACCAACTTTTTGGAATAAATCCTTTAGGTCACCATTTAATTCACTTTTATTGCCTATTGTTATGCTAGCCAAAAAGCCAGCTTCTTCTCCCGGCATCAATTCATTATATACAGAAAGAATCCTGTCACTTAGCCTAAATAAGTCTTCCCTATAATCATTTGAACAAGGCTTAACGCTATCCACTGAAGCCCCTTTTAACTCGAAATAATAGCCCAAAGAATTGTAATAGTTTTTCATATCAAAACCACCATCATTTCTAGCTCTAGAAAAGTGGCTAACGGAGCCTTTAATATTTATTTTGCTATTGTTTGGAATTTGTTTTGAATCAAATCTAAAGAAAAAAGAACTGTTTTTGATGCATCCACCTTCACAGATAATGTCAGCATCGTCAACATAATAAAGAACCTTATCGTTTTTAATTTCCTTGCCGGTAATTCTACCAGTTGCTTGAACATATATGCCGTCAGCCAAAAACTGTTCTGCGGCATTTGCTTTATTGTAAGCCCCCAGGTAATCCCAGGGGCCATACACACTAAATGCAACAATTAAAACATATAGCAAGGAAATCAAAGCAAGTCTGCGACCCAATTTGAATTTCCTCCTATAATTTTATTTACTCCTGCTCTACAATTTCATTACCATTTTCATCAAGAACAGGCTCTTCGTCATTGTAGTCAGTTTCATCATCTTCGATTTCTACAGCATTGATAATTTCTTCATTTCGAGAAATAGGTGCCGACAAATCAACATCCAAATTCGAAATATGTGGTGTCTCACCGTTTACAAGAATCTGCACTTGCTTTACATTATCAAGCTCTGTAAGAGAATTGACTATGGAATATACGGTGACATTTTCTGTTACACCTGTAACGGTTGTTTCGATTGCTACGTCAAGATTTACAACGCAAACTCCATCCTCTGAGATAGAGATGGAATTAACTTTTGTTCCATTAGGGATTGCCGAAAGCAAACCATCTGTCTCTGGGCCTTTAAGAAGTTGGTCCATAACTAGCTTCTCTATGGCCACATTTCTACTGTAATAAACCTTACGAGTCTCAGAAACTGTGTACATACCATTTGCGCTTGCAAAATACAGTGTTAAATCCGTTGATAGAAGCGAATCTGTTTCCTGACCGAAATCATCAATAAAAGTCTCTGCAGTCATAGAACCAATACTTTCACCATTAGAATCAGCAAGTGGCGAATCATTGATAAAAATTGAAATAGAATCTACTCCATTAATTTGGGCTAAAGTCTTAACTATGGCTGCACGTACAAGAATCTCAGTATAAGTATCAAGCGCGCTATAATCCCCCACAAGATAAAGGTTTAGGCTACCCTCATCAAGGTCCCATTTCTTAACCTCTACCCCTGAAGGAATAGTATTAATCACATCAATATCGTCTATATCCTTTGAAAGCTCATCCAAAGCTTCATCGATTCTTCCATCTGTGTCTGGACTTGTAAAGTCATAATCAACAGCAGATATTCCTGCTTTATCCGCATTTACATAATATATCTTGCCGTTGGCATCTACAGTCTCTTTTTTGCATCCTGTAGAAAAAAACACAAGTACAAATGCCATACAGACCATGAAAGTACGAATAATCTTTTTCATTACTGCACCTCCTTTTCTATATAGCTAAGTGGAATTCTAATATCGAAGGTAGAACCCTCGCCAAGCTTAGATCTAACTTTGATTTCACCTTTGTGCATAGCAATAGAACTCTTAGTAATTGCAAGACCTAAACCAGTTCCACCGATTTCTCTAGAGTGAGACTTGTCAGCTCTATAGAATCTTTCAAAAATATGTTCAACAGAATCTTCTGGGATTCCAAGACCATTATCCTCAACCTTGATATAAAAGAATTGATGATCTGAGTTAAGAGAAATATGAACCCAGCCACCCTCATTATTGTATTTAATAGCGTTTTCCACCAGGTTAGTGATAACAAGAGTGAATTTAACCTCGTCAACTTCAGCAACAACAGGTCTGAATGATTCATAAACAACCTCGATGTCAGCCTTATCTGCAATAGGCTTAAGACGCTTTAAAATATGCTCTATAAGCTCATTGATATTAACAGCAGAAATATTAAGCTGTGCTCCGCTCTTATCCATTCTAACAAGGCTTAGAAGGTCATTTATAATCTTTGTCTCGCGGTCAATTTCTGCTCCAATATCAGTCATAAATTCTCTGTACATTTCGATAGGAACATCATCAGAACCATTCAACGAATCAGCAAGAACCTTCATCGAAGTCAATGGAGTCTTCAACTCGTGAGACACGTTTGATACGAACTCCTGACGTGATTCATCGATAGAATGAAGCTTTCCAATAATCTCATTAAACTTGCTGGAGATATTTTCCAACTCATTGTAGGATTTCTGCTCAGGAAGAATGCTTTCATACTCTCTGATAATAGAATCAAGAGATTTGGCCATCTTCTTCATCGGACGAGAGAAATAGATGAATGAGAATACACCTACTATCAAAGATAGAGCTACAATAATTACAGAACTAATCAAGAAATACGAAATAAACATATCTCTGTTTTGCTGTAGATAATCCATAGATTTATTAATAACAAGAACACCTACAGTATCTCCATCAGAATTTGCAAGTGGCACTGATACAATCAGATAATTGGTATGCTTGTCATAATAATACAAAGACTCACCCTGCATAGAATAAATAATATTCTCCCAGATTACAGTCTTACCGATATCTGCCTGAAATGAATCTTTAATTATCTTAAGAGTGGAATTAACAATAAGAATTCGACCATTGTAACTATCTGCAACAGCTTTAAGCTCTTTATCCATAATGCTGTTATCTTCACCAGTAACGTAGCCACTAGTAACCAGCTTGCTATTGTAAGAAATAGCCTGAGCCATCAGATTAGTTGCATCGGTATGAATAGAAACTGATTCATAAACTCCCAAAGAAATAGGCACGCAAACCAAAAACGGAATGATGCCTATGCAAAGAATAACAAATGCTATTTTAAAACCTAAACTATGAAAAAATACAAAGCTAAATTTCTTTTTCATTTCAACTCACTTTACATTACATATAGTAATATCCAACGCCCCATTTTGTATGAACGTACTTAGGCTCCTTTGGATTTGGCTCAATTTTCTCTCTGAGGCGTCTAACATGAACATCAACCGTTCTCTCATCGCCTGGGTAATCCTCGCCCCAAATTCTATGTAACAAATCTTCTCTAGAGAAAACCTGCTTTTTGTTTGTTACAAGCAAAAGAAGCATCTCAAATTCTTTAGAAGTTAAATTGTATTCGATATCATGAATTGTAAGTCTACGATTGTTCTTATCAAGCTCTAAATCACCATCAATAATAATATTCTCATCAGCTCTGTGATCAGAACCTACAGGTTGACCTAAAGATGCTCTACGCATGATAGCCTTAATTCTAGCTTTAACCTCGAGAATATTAAATGGCTTAGTAATATAGTCGTCAGCACCATATTCAAGACCGAGAATCTTATCCATATCATCGCCCTTTGCTGTAAGCATAACGATAGGAACATTAGAGAATTCTCTGATGCTTTGACAAACCTCGAAACCGTCAAGCTTTGGAAGCATAACATCAAGCAAAATCATGTCATATTTATTTGCGGTAGCTAAATCTAAGGCTTCCTGTCCATCATAGGCACAGTCTACCTCCATACCGTCCTGTTCCAAAGAAAATCTGATTCCTTTGACTATGAGTTTTTCATCGTCTACAACTAATACTTTTCTAGCCATAATTATCCTCTATATATTTTTAAATTTTTATTAGTGAATTAATTTGATTGAAAATACCATCACCAATGCCAGATACATTTTTAATATCTTCTATGGATGAGAAATTGCCATTTGATTCTCTATAGGCAATAATCTGGTTTGCTTTCGTCTGCCCAATCCCTGGCAAGGTCGTAAGCTCACTTAGTGTGGCTGTATTAATATTGACAAGTCCATCTGAAGCAGCTTGCTCTTCAATCTCCCTTTGCTCAAGCTTTAACGCTTCGGTCTCTTCTATGGTGTACACATATAGCTTTTGTCCATCCTCTAAAAGAGCCGCCTGATTAATATCAGTATCGTCTGCTGAATCCAATAGACCGCCTGCGGCATCTAGTGCTGCATAGACCCTAGAACCTGTTGGAAGCTCATATACATCTGGCTTGCTGACCGCACCAGCCACCTGGACATATATCACCTCTGGAAGCACCTCATCTACAATCTGAGTATCCTCCACCACCTCATCTGAAGCTTCCACTAGCTCCGTTGATTGAAAATATGATTCCTTGCCACAGCCTGTAAACATAAAAAAGCTACAACAAGCAATACAAATTATTTTTTTCATATAATCTCCTATCTAAAAATGAGTAGGAGACTCCAATATCGTCTTGCTTATTGTAGCGAATTTTTTTATATATTACAATAGTTTTACGAAAGTGTGTCGAATACACTTTCGATTTTTTGTTTAAACTCGTCCACATCTTGCTCGGTAATTACAAGAGGAGGAAGTAAGCGAAGCACATCTTTTCCAGCTGAAAGAACAACCAGTTTTTCATCTAATAATGCCTTGGTTACCACATCCTTAACAGGTACAGTAAGAACCAAACCTTGCATTAAGCCAAGTCCACGTCTTTCAGTGATAAAATCATACTTCTCAACAAGAACATCTAACACCTGCTCAAGATATGGTGCAATCTTATTTACATGATCAAGAAGCTTGTAATCCTCAAACATATCAAAGACCTGCGAAACTGCAGCTGTACACAAAGGATTTCCTCCGTATGTGGTACCGTGGTCACCTGGAACCAAGGAATTTTCAGCGACATTCTGAGTTACAGCAAAGGCACCAACAGGTACACCATTTCCTAAAGCCTTAGCAGTTGTAAGAATATCAGGCTTTATATCATACTGTTGGAAGGCGAACATGCTTCCTGTACGTCCCATTCCGCACTGAATCTCATCTAGAATGAGAAGGATTCCTTCATCATCACAAAGCTGTCGAACTTTCTTCAAGAATTCCTTATCCGCTGGATACAGACCGCCCTCTCCCTGAACAGTCTCCATGATAATAGCACAGGTTTTGTCTGAAAGATTTGCAAGGACAGAACCAAAGTCGTTAAATGTAGCAAACTTTACTCCAGACATAAGAGGATAAAATGGTTCACGATAATGTTCAGTTCCAGTAACAGAAAGAGACCCTACCGTACGACCATGGAAGCTATTTTCCATAGCTATAATCTCATAATCCGCAGGTCCATTCTTCGTATATGCGTATTTCTTTGCTGTTTTAAGCGCACCCTCAATAGCTTCTGCCCCTGAATTAGTAAAGAATACCTTATCCATACCTGATGCTTTTGTAAGCTTTTCTGCAGCTTCTACCATTGGAATATGGTAATAAAGATTAGATGTATGAGTGATTCTTTTAATCTGAGTAGTAAGAACCTCTTCATAGTCTTCATTGCCATAGCCAAATGCCATCACACCAATTCCTGATGCAAAATCTAGATACTCCTGATCTAGCTCATCATATAAATGAACTCCCTTTCCATAATCAAAAATAACAGGAAAACGATTGTAAACATGTAGTAAATTCTCTTCTGCTTTTTCAATATAATCCTTCTTATTCATCGTAGTACCTCGTATCTGCATTTCCAATAATAGCTGTTCCAATACCTCTGTTAGTGAAGAATTCCAAGAGTAAGCAATGTGCAATTCTTCCATCTAAAATATGAACTCGGTTAACTCCTTCTTCAATGGCGTCGATGCAATTGTTAAGCTTTGGAAGCATACCGCCGCCAATATAGCCATCACCAATCATCTTACGAGCTTCATCAACTGTCATCTCTGAAATTAATGAATCCGGGTCATCCTTATCCTTTAATACTCCCTCAATATCTGTAAGGAACGCGAGCTTTTCAGCATTTAATGCCTTAGCGATAGCACATGCTGCATCATCGGCATTGATATTGTAAGTATCAAAATTGTCATCCATACCAATTGGACAAACAATAGGAAGGAAATCTTTCTCAAGCAAATCTATAAGAATCTTAGGATTTACCTCTTTGATTTCACCAACGAAACCAATATCCTGGCCATCTGAAAGTTTCTTATCAACCTTTAAAAGTCCACCATCTTTACCAGATACACCAACAGCATTAACACCTAATGCTTGAACATTTTGAACAAGTGATTTATTAACCTTATTCAAAACCATCTCGGCAATTTCCATAGTAGCCTCATCGGTTTTACGAAGTCCATTTATAAATTCAGGTTTAATACCATTTTTCTCAACCCATTTGCTGATTTCCTTACCGCCACCATGAACGATAATAGGCTTAAAACCAACAAGCTTAAGAAGTGTAACATCCTGAATTACCTGCTTTTTAAGCTCTTCATCAACCATTGCACTTCCGCCATATTTAACAATCATAATCTTGCGGTTGAATCGCTGAATATATGGCAATGCCTCAATTAATACCTGTGCCTTATCCAATATTGGCTGCATACTACTATCCATCTTAATCCTCCTAGTCCGCAAGTTACGCCGACAAGCCTTGGCATTACTTCGTCGCAAGATTGGCTCCTTAAGTAATACCAAGAGCTTGTCTGCTACTTGCTCATTTAAGTTTTATAATACTTAGCTACGATAATCTGCATTAATCTTTACGTAATCGTATGTCAGGTCACAGCCCCAGGCTGTAGCCTCACTACTTCCTTCATGCATATCCACAAATATAGTTACTGCATCTGCTTTCATGATTTTAAGCGCCTCATCCTCATCAAAATCTAGAGGTGTTCCTTTATCGAAAACCTGCAATGTACCATTTACACTTTTAAAGAAAAGTTCCACATCATTTTGGTCAAAATCAGCTCCTGAATATCCCATTGCGCAAAGAAAACGTCCAAAGTTTGCATCGCATCCAAAGATAGCTGCCTTTGATAGATTAGAACCAACAATTGCTCTTGAAAGAGTCTTTGCATCAGCAACTGATTTAGCATTTACGACCTTTGCCTCAAAAAGCTTGCTGGCGCCTTCACCATCAGCTGCCATTGTCTTTGCTAAGCTAACACAAACAAATGATAGTGCTTCTTTGAATGTGTAATAATCTTCGTTTTTCTCAGTAATCTTTTTGTTACCAGCAAGACCATTAGCCATGCAAATCAAAGTGTCATTTGTAGATGTATCTCCATCAACAGTTATCATGTTAAAACTGTCAGCTACAATATCGCTAACTGCTTCCTGTAAAAGAGATTTTTCAATATCCAAATCAGTGCCTAAAAATGCAAGCATTGTACACATATTCGGATGAATCATTCCTGAGCCCTTGCTCATGCCTCCAAGAGTAACTTCAACTCCTCCAATCTCAAATGAAACAGCAATCTCTTTATTTACAGTATCTGTTGTCATAATAGCCTTTGATGCGTCTGTTCCAGCCTCAGTAGTATCTGAAAGCTTTCCTGACATAGCATCAACACCTGCCACAAGTTTTTCTACTGGAAGCTGCATTCCAATAACACCAGTGGATGCAACTGCTACTGTATCGAATGGTACACCTAAGCACTTTTCAACTCCCTTTGCAGTAGCTTCACAGGCATCAAATCCCTCTTTTCCTGTGCAGGCATTTGCGATACCAGAGTTAATAACTACGGCCTGCATTGGCTTGCCTGACTTTACAATATTCATATCCCACTGAACACAGGCTGCCTTTACAACATTACTTGTAAATGTACCGGCACTAACAGCTGGAACAGTTGAATAAACCATTGCCATATCTGTGCGTCCCTGATACTTTATTCCGGCAGCTGTGCTTGCGGCCTTAAATCCCTTTGCTGCGGTGATTCCACCTTTAATTTCTTTCATTTGTCTCTCCTATTTGTTGAATGCGATTATATTTTCATCATTTAATACAAAATCATAAGTGTTGTAGTCTTCTCGCTCTCGCCATCCTTCAGCATGCCAGAACTGGTTACCAATTGTATTTCCTGAAAAAGCTACAAGCTGAACTTTATTAATTCCATCCGCCTTCAATCGAAGCATCGCCTCTGTGACCATAGCTTTTCCAATACCGTGTTTACGATAATCCTCATGGACGCATACATGATAGAAACTGCCATGACGACCATCATTGCCAACTAATATAGAACCAACGATTTTGTCACCCACCAAAGCTACAACTGATAGTCCCTGATTACGTCGTAGAAAAGCGCTAACGCCTTCTTTGGAATCATCGATTGAGCGCATAGCAAAACCATGGATTGTAGTCCAAAGCTTGTATACTTCTTCATAATCTGATTCTTCCATAGTTCTAATTATGTAATCCACCTGATTACCTAAATCTACTTTAAAATTAATGCTTTTCTCTGTAACCATAACTACTCCATTCCTTTGGACTATGGGAACATTGGTGCAAAATCAAGTCCCGTCTTCTCATCAAGTCCAAATAAAATATTCATATTCTGTACTGCCTGTCCAGCAGCACCCTTAACCAAATTATCAAGAGCGCCCATCATAATAACTCGTCCTGTACGCTCATCTATCTTGCAGCTCACATCTACAAAATTGCTTCCTTCAACCCACTTTGTCTCTGGGCACTCACCATACTCAAGAACACGTACGAAAAATTCATCATCATACATATCATGATATGCCTTCATAACCTCATCCTTAGTTGGAAGCTTGCCATCTTTCTTAACAAGACTTGCATACTCAGTAACAAGTATTCCTCTATTCATAGGAACAAGATGTGGAGTGAAATTAATCATTATCTCCTGACCACATGCATATCCAAGCTGCTCTTCAATCTCAGGTGTATGTCTGTGAGATGTAACACCGTATGCCTTAATACTTTCATTTACTTCGCAGTATAAATTAGGAAGCTTAGCGCCTCTTCCTGCACCAGATGTTCCTGACTTCGCATCTACGATAATTGTAGAAGGATCAATAAGTCCTGCCTTAACTAACGGATATGCGGTAAGGATTGAGCAAGTTGTGTAGCAACCTGGGTTTGCAATAAGTCTTGCTCCAACTTCCTTTTCTCTATTAATCTCGCATAATCCATATACTGCTTCTTCAATAAACTGTGGACTCTTATGCTCAATGCCATACCACTTTTCATAAGTAGCCACATCTTTAATTCTGTAATCAGCTGATAAATCAACCACCTTACAATTATTAAGAATCTCTTCTGTAAGAACTCCCGCAAGGTATCCCTGAGGTGTGGCTGTAAAAATAACATCAACCTGCTTTGACAATTCAACAATGTTATCATCTAAGCATTTGTCCTCTACCAAAGTGAACATGTTCTTATATATAGAAGCAAATCTCTCATCAACATACGATCTAGAACCATACCAAACAATCTCAGCCTCTGGATGACTATATAATATTCTTACGATTTCCGCTCCAGCGTATCCTGTCGCCCCAATGATACCTACCTTTATCATAAATAAATTCTCCTTTATTAAGATTTCAAATCGATTAAATATATGATAGTACTTCACTTTCATAAAGTAAAGTACTACAGCGCAATTTTATAAATAAATTATGCATAAATATACACAGCGATAATGTATTTTTCAAGTATAATTTTCACAAAACTC
>JAEEGL014725211.1_pt1 | contig 10176 bp, 7 predicted proteins | sample 9134231 | NCBI WGS metagenome assembly JAEEGL01 (sample SAMN16246548, study PRJNA631951) | gut metagenome | biome: gut microbiome; feature: rumen; material: fiber-attached | host: Bos | place: Iran: Karaj | collected 2018-10
GCAAAAAGGCAGGCGCCTCGTCCATGCATCCCGCCAATACCGGAAGCAGCAGAAGGCCAACCAGGGCCAGCAGGCTGATGATCTTTTTCATGGGGCGGATTCCTCCATATAAATGATTATATGTGCTTTTGCTGTTACTTGGTTTAACTGTATATAATTACAATCTTTTTCCCGCCGGTTGTCAATATATATTCCGGTGAAGATACATAAAACAAACCGGCCCGGGGGAATTTTCCGTCTCTTCCCCGGGCCGGCTGAAAAAGCCATTGCATATTCTGTTTTCAGGACTGGATCATATTCAGGAAATCAGTTGGGACATGATATCCCGCATCATCTCCGCGGCGCGGGAACGGTGGCTGATCTGGTTCTTCTCCTCCGCGTTCATTTCCGCATAGGTCTTGTTCATTGGCTCATACAGGAACAGCGGATCATAACCGAAGCCGCCGGTACCCCTGCGTTCCTTCAGGAGGACGCCCGGGCAGCTGCCCTCGGCAATGATCGTCTCCCGTCCCGGAATCTTCAGGGCCAGCGCGCATTTGAAAGCCGCGGTACGGTCCTCCTTGCCATCCATCCGGCTCAGGAGCAAGTCGTTGTTGGCCTCGTCATCCCCGTGCTCCCCGGCATACCGGGCGGAATACACCCCCGGTTCCCCGTCCAGGGCGTCCACTTCCAGGCCGCTGTCATCACCGATGGCGGGATAACCGGTCGCTTCGCAGACCGTTTCCGCCTTGATGGCCGCGTTCCCGGCGAAGGTGTTTGAATTCTCCTCGATGGGGCCGAAGAAGCCGACAGCGGTCATCGGCGCGAGGGTATAGTAATCCTTGAACATTTCCTGGAGTTCCCGCAGCTTATGCTCGTTGCCTGTGGCCACCAGCAGCAACGGCTTGGGAGCGATATGCGCCGCCCGGTCTCCCAGGGCCTCCCGCTGGGCGTCCATCAGTTCCCGGATGCCCTTGGCGCCGTACTCCATGATGGTATCCAGTTCCTTTTTCGTGAAGGCGCGGCCTTCACCGGTTCCCTGCAGCTCAATGAACTCGCCCTTCTCGTTCATCACGAAGTTCATGTCCACCTGGGCATGGCTGTCCTCCTGGTAGCACAGGTCCAGGCAGGGTTCGTCACCCACCACGCCGGCGCTGATAGCCGCCACCTGGTGGATAATCGGGCTGATGGGGAGTTTCTTCTCCCGGACCAGCCGGTCCGCCGCGCAGGTCAGCGCCACCATGGCGCCGGTAATGGAAGCCGTGCGGGTTCCGCCGTCCGCTTCCAGCACGTCGCAGTCCAGGGTAATGGTTCGCTCGCCCAGGGCCTTCAGGTCCACCGCCTGGCGCAGCGCCCGGCCGATCAGCCGCTGGATTTCCACGCTCCGGCCGTCCTTCTTGATGCCGTCGCGCTTTTTCCGCTCCGTGGTGGACGCCGGCAGCATGGCGTATTCCGCCGTCACCCAGCCCTGGCCTTTCCCCTTGAGGAAAGGAGGTACCGTTTCCTCCACGCTGGCGGTGCAGATCACCCGGGTGTTCCCCGTGGCAATCAGGCAGCTGCCGTAGGCCGTGCGTACAAAATCCGTTTCAATACTGACCGGACGCTTCTCGTCCGGCGCTCTTCCGTCAAGTCTCATAAACTCACCCTTCAGTTTAAATCATCATTCACAATTCATAATTTATCGTTATGATTTGCCTTCCGCTTCCGCAGCTTTACTCTTTTTAATCGTACGGATTGCCCCTGCGGCATAAACCCCCATGGCGATAATGGCCAGGGCCACGGTGATCCACAGGATCAGGATATCCGGTGTCATCCCGAACAGGACAATGTTTCCCTCCAGGAACCTGTCGTGGAAGAAGGACAGGACCAGGGCGGCAATAAAGCCTACCTGGGCCGACTTGCCGAAATAATTGCTGTAAACCACCACGTCTTTGCTCAGCATGAACACGCCGCCCAGGACCATCAGCAACTCCTTCGCGGCCACGATGATGACCGCGATCAGCGGCAGCGGCCCCCAGAAGGTCTGGCACACCATAGCTGTCAGCACCATAAGCTTATCCGCCAGCGGATCAAACAGCTTGCCGAAATCCGTAATCTGGTTCAGTTTCCGGGCCAGGTACCCGTCCAGCATGTCCGTGAGGCTGGCCGCGCAGAAGACTGCCAGGGCAGCCATTTTATATCCTTTGAAGAACAGCACCACAAACACGGGAATCAGCACCATCCGGATAATCGTCAGGACATTGGGAATCGTCCAGACATTGGAAAACAGCTTTTGAATTTTCTCCTTCAAAGACAGTTCCTTCTTTCAGAAATCCATACTGTTAGTCTCTTGCCCAGTCTTTTGATCTTTCCACAGCCTTATGCCAGCCCCTGAGGTTCAGCAGCCTTGTGGCATCGTCCATCCGGGGCGTGAACTCCAGGTCTTTCTGCCAGCCATTCGTAGCTTCCTCCGGACTGCCGTAAATTCCCGCGCCGAGTCCTGCAAGCAGCGCCGCGCCGAGGGCCGTTGTCTCCAGTACCCGGGGCCGGATGACGGGAATGGCGGTAATATCCGCCTGGAACTGCATCAGGAAACTGTTCGCGCTCGCCCCGCCGTCCACCTGCAGGCTTTCCGGCCGGCTGCCGCAGTCCGCGGCCATGGCATCCATCAGGTCCGCGCTCTGGTAAGCGATCGCTTCCAGCGCCGCCCGGACAATCTGCGGCCGGCCCGTTCCCCGGGTCATGCCCACCAGGGTTCCCCGGCTGTACATATCCCACCAGGGCGCGCCGAGTCCCGTGAAAGCAGGCACCAGGTACACACCGCCCGTACTCTGGACGGACCGGGCAATGTTATCCGTTTCCGCCGCGCTCTCAATAATCTTCAGTTCGTCCCGCAGCCACTGGATTGTCGCGCCGCCCATAAACACACTGCCTTCCAGCGCGTAGGTGGGCTTTCCGCCGATACGCCACGCCATAGTGGTAAGCAGGCCGTGCTTGCTCATCACCGGTTTGTCGCCGGTGTTCATCAGCATAAAGCAGCCGGTACCGTAGGTGTTCTTGATATTCCCGGTTTTCAGGCACGCCTGGCCGAAAAGGCTCGCGTGCTGGTCTCCCGCCATAGCGGTGACCGGGATGGCCCGTCCGAGGATTGCCGGGTCCAGCATACCGATCGGTCCCGCCGTATCCACCACCCGGGGCAGGCAGGCCTTGGGAATGCCCAGCAGCTTCAGCAGGTCCTCATCCCAGTCCTGGGTATGCAGGTTGAACAGCATGGTCCGGCCCGCGTTGGTGGCATCCGTCACGTGCGGCCTGCCTTCCAGCAGGTGCCAGCACAGGAAACTGTCCACCGTACCGAAGCACAGATCACCCTTTTCCGCCCGGTCGGACAGATTGTAATGATCCAGCAGCCATTTCAGCTTGGTTCCGGAAAAGTACGCGTCCGGTACCAGTCCCGTCTTCTCCCGGATCATATCCCCGCAGCCATCGGCCACCAGCCGGTCCACCATCTGGCTTGTCCGCCGGCACTGCCATACAATGGCGTTGCCTACGCATTCGCCGGTTTTCCGGTCCCAGAGGAAAGTGGTTTCCCGCTGGTTGGTGATACCGATCGCCGCGATATCCGCGGCATTCACACCGCTCAGCCTGACCGCTTCCCGCAGGGCCGTAACCTGGCTGTCCAGGATATCGTTAGGGTCATGTTCCACCCAGCCGGGTTTGGGATAATGCTGGGGAAACTCCTTGTTGAAGGCGGCGATCATTTCCCCTTCTTCGGTAAAGATCACCGCGCGGGAACTGGTTGTTCCCTGATCAAGCGCCGCCAGGAACCTCTTCATAATCAGACCCGCCTTCCTCCGGACGATCCACTATAACCTCTATGCCGTAAACAAAGGACGTCTTCTTACCGGTTGTTCCGATAACCACCATATTGTTGTAAGCCGCGGGAGACGCTTCAATCTCCGCTTCCAGGTCCAGCCTGCTGATTTCATTGCCCGTCAGGCCGTCCAGCAGATGAACGAGTCCGTTCTGCTCGCACTGGATGATCCAGCCGTTTCCGCCGTCATCGTTCCCGTCCCCGTCGTACAGCGCAATGGGGGAAGATTCGCTGCGGCTGGAAAGACCGAAGCTCCAGGCAATCCTGCCTGTTTCCTTGTCCAGGGCAATCAGCGCCGCTTTATTCTCGCCGCCCAGGCCCAGCTTCTCCAGGCCGGAGGATGAAAGGCCGGTCACCGTAAAGTAAACCAGGTCCTGCAGTTTATTCTGCCCGATGACCGGGGACGCCTTCGCGCCGACATCATCCTTATCTTTCTTTCCCTTGTATACGCCTACATCCGTGGACCAGATTTCCCGGCCGCTCATAGCGTCATACCGGCGGATCTGGATGCTGCTGTCACCTTTCTTGCGGTTGTTCAGCATGTTGGCGGTATACAGGTTCAGCTCCCGGTTTCCCGCTTCACTCGTCATGTCCAGGGCAACGGAGGCCATGACCGAATCCCCGGTTTCCACAGCCCATACCGGCTTCAGGGTATTCGTGTCCACGCACCGGAGCACACCGCCCATATCCGCGTAGAAGACATATTTGTCGTAGGCCGCGGGCGAGGATTCCACCGCCATCAGGGTTGAATTCTTCTGCCCTTTTGCCTTGGAGGTCATCAGCGTAACGGACGGGGAAATCTGCATGACGCCGGCATTGTAATCGAAGGTGCTGCCCAGGGATTCCAGGTACAGCGCGCCGTTTGTCCCCACAGCGATCAGCGTGTCGCTTTCCCGGTCTATCAGCGCCGATGTCTCAAAGCTGCCGACATTGTTCAGCGGACGGTGGTATTTGCCGTCCAGGCCGTCAATCATTTTCAGTTCCTTGGCGGAGAACAGGTTATACTGCCTGAGGCCGATTTTCCCCGTTTTACCCCGCATTTTCCGCGCGAACTGTCCCACGGTCATGAAAGGATACCCGCGGGGATGAAGGGTCGGCGTGCCCCGCATCGGATAACCCAGTTTGATACTGTTCCGGGTGCTTGAGCCGTCCTGAAGGTCCAGGAAACGGATCGATCCGTCCAGGCCGGCTATAATCACTTCCTTCAGTGCGCTCTTTTCCCGCTTGGTGTCCTTCATGCTGGTGCTGAGGGTGCGGACTTCCTTGCTCCACCGGGAAATGACAGGCTGTCCGGTCCATCCGTAGCCGTAGAAAGTCTGGTTCGTCCCACGGGCGCTTCCGGCTTCCTCTTTCCATTTAACCGCGAGTTCCAGCGGCGCGGCGCTTAAAGCGCCGGCAGCCGCGTTCCGGCGGAAGTTGTCTCCCCGGAAAGTCAGCACGCCCATCTGTTTCTTGGTATACTCGTCGCCTTCCGGCATATGGATCATTTCCTTGGCCGGCCGGCTGTATTTTTTCTCTTTCTTTGTCGCGCCGGTATAAACCGTGGTGCTGGTAATCAGGGCCGGATCCGCCTTCGGATCCGCCTCGGCTTCCAGCGCCGGAAGCGGCGTTGCCGTGGGTTCATCCGGGGCAGGCGTGTTTGTCGGCGCCGGAGTCTTCAGCTCACCGGCCGGCAGTTCACCGTCTTCCGCCCAACCTTCTTCCGGCTCCCCTTCCGGTTCGTTCCAAGCTTCCGCTTCCGAATCGTCCCCGGCTTCATCTTCAGCGCCTTCTTCCGGCCAGTCTTCCGGATCCGCGTATTCATCTTCCTGCAGAACCTCCCCGGCTTCTTCCTCCGGGTCTGATCCGCCTTCCGCGAAACCGGCTTCCGGTTCCGTTCCAGTCTCCTCCGCGTTCCCATCCTCCGGCGCGGCGGCATTTTCGTTATCAGCCTGTTCCTCGGCGGCAGCAGCGGTTACTTCCGTTTCCGGGGGACCCGGCACAGTAATCTTTGCCGTCTTGTCGGTATCATACCATTCTCCGTCTTTTTCCCGCTGTACCTGCAGCGTGACCGTTTCATCGAATTCGGTCATTACCGTCAGTGTCAGGCTCCAGAGCGTTTTGTCCGTGTTAGACACAGGAACAAGATAAGTGTCCAGGTCCCTGCCATCTTCCCCGCGCAGCCGAATCCCTTTTGCGTTTTTGTCAGTCGAGACAAAGAAATTCAACTCTGTCGGCGCAACCATTCCTTCGGTTTCAGGCACATCAAAATCAATAATCAGCGGCATTTCCCGGGCGGCTACCCTTTCCGGGTCGTTCCAGCGCTTCAGGATCAGATAGCCGGTCAGCACAAGGCCCGCCACCACCAGCAGCGCGACAATAATCCGCAGCGCTTTGTTTCCGGGCCGGTCAGGCTGGGCCTGGTTTCCGCTGTCCTCCATCCGGAAAGGCTGCCTTCTTTTTTCAAGATATTCCCTTGCGTCCCGGGTATAAAGGGATTCCCGCACCGTTTCCCCCGCGGGAATCTGCCGGGTCATGTCATCGCTCATCCGTCCCGGCGCGTAGCCTACATGAACCCGCGCCCCCTGTCCGCCGGCCGGGCCCCTGCCCTCAGGGCGGACCGTCCTTCCCGCGGGCATTCTATCACCGGGCCGGACCGGCCTTCCCGCAGGCATTCTTTCTCCCGGGCGGGCAGTTCTCGCCGCAGGCATTCTCTCCCCGGAGCGGACGGACCTTTCCGCAGGTCCATCGTACCGCGGCCGGACCGGCGGCTGTTTCCGGGTCGCCTGGACGCCTGCAGCCCTCCGTGCGGCAGTACCCGCGGCCCCGTACGGCGCAGCGGCCATCCGGCGCGCTTCCGGCGGGATCCGGCTCTCCGCGTCCTGCGCCGCCGGTTCCTGGACGGCAGCAACCCGGGTCGTTTCATCGGTTGTTTCCGGTTCTTCCGTTTCACCGGTCATTTCCGGTTCCGCGGACTCTTCCGGTTCTGCTGTATCAGCCGGTTCTTCCGGCGCTTCGGATTCTTCCGGTTCGGCGGCAGGTTCCGTCTCCCAGGGGAAAGCTGTTTCCCCGGCGGTCTCCGGTTCTTCGACAGCTTCCGCTTCTTCGTCAATTCCCAGTTCAGCAGCAGTTTCCGGTTCTGCCGCGGTCACCGTTTCTTCCGCAGTTTCCGGTTCTGCGAAGTCTTCCGGCTCCACAGCGTTTTCCGGCTCGGCAAATATCTCCGGCCGCGAATAAATCACGGACTCCGCGGAATACTCCCGCTCCGTCCTGTCTTCCTGCGGCCTGCGGAAATTCGCCCGCGGGATGGACACCGGCCTGTCCGGAGCCATGGATGCCCGGGAAGCAGATTCCGGCATTTCCCCGGCGCCTGTTTTCCGATGGTTCCTGCGCTGGGCTGAGATGCCTGTATATGCGTTCTGATCATTTCGATTCCAATTGGCCAATCTTCGTCTTCTCCTTTTCCTGCAAAGTTTCCGACAGTATATATTATAACGGAAAGAGTTTCTTATCACAAGTCCCGCCCCGGTTGCCACATTCACGGCAATTCGTTATAATTAACGAATCACGGCGCTGATACCCTTCAGGGTCGTCACCGGAACATACTGATTATGAATTGTGAATTGTAATGATGAACTGTACGTTATGTCCCCGGCAATGCGGTGTGAACCGCGCTGAACGCACCGGTTTCTGCCGCCTGGGGGAGCAGATGCTCATTGCCCGTGCCGCGCCGCACCTGTGGGAGGAGCCGCCCGTTTCCGGCACCCGCGGTACCGGGGCTGTCTTTTTTTCCGGCTGCACGCTCCGCTGTGTCTATTGCCAGAACGGAGATATCTCCCACCGGAACGAAGGCCGGCCCTTCACCCCGCGGCAGCTGTCCGACACCCTGAAGCGGCTGGCGGACCTGGGGGTCCATACCCTGTCCTTCATCACCGGCACGCCCTTTATTCCCGGGATCATTGAAGCCCTGGAACTCTGGCGGCCGCCGCTTCCGCTGGTATGGAATACCTCCGGCTATGAAACCGTGGAAACCCTCCGCATGCTGGAAGGTGTCATGGACATCTATCTTCCGGACCTGAAGCATTTTTCTTCCCGGGCCGGCCGGATCTGCGCCGGCGCGCCGGATTATTTTGAGCATGCTTCCGCGGCGCTGAAGGAGATGTGCCGCCAGACCGGCATCCCGGTATACGGGGAGGACGGGATCATGCGGAAAGGCACCCTTGTCCGCCACCTGATCCTGCCCGGCTTTACGTCGGAAAGCCTCCGCCTGCTCACCTGGATCCGGGACGAACTGCCGCCCGGCACCCCTGTCAGCCTGATGCGGCAGTATATCCCCTGCAACAATGTGTCTGTTCCCGGCCTGGACCGCCGGATTACAGAAAAGGAATACTGCCGGGTCAGGGACCATATGCTGGCGCTGGACCTCCCCGGTTTCCTGCAGGAACCGGATTCCGCCGACCGGGATTTTATTCCGGCCTTCAACCGGGATGAAAGCTTTGTATAATTTACAATTCATAACGCCAGCTGCCGAACAGCAGTATACCTGAAGTATAAAAAAGACCGGATCGCTCCGGTCTTTTTGTCAGGCTTTTTTCACTTTGGGCACGTGATACTCATATTTATTGTTAAAGTCAAACCGGACGGATTCCGGCGGCGTCTCCAGCAGCGCCGGATTGTCCATGTATTTGACCATGGACGCGAAGAACGCCGAGTAATGGGCGCCGGAACACATCCGTTCATCCGCCGTCATGCCCAGGGGCAGCCAGCGCTTCATCCGGGTTTTTCCGTCCTCAACAATGGCTTCCTTCATGACCGTGCCCATGCCGATAAACATACCCACATTGCCGAAATTATAAATATGGTGCCATACATGGTTCAGGCCGATGGAAGCGTTGTTGGTGATGAACAGGCCGCTGTAGAAGGGCAGTGCCCGGATCAGGAATCCCGGAGCGAGGCCATAGCGGTCCAGGAGGCGGTACATGCCGACAATTCCCTTGGCCAGCCCCGGGATCTTCAGCAGGGCGCCCGCCAGTTTTGTCAGGAACGCGTCATCCTCCTCGGTCCTGATCTTTTCCTGGGCAGCAAGCATCCGGTCCCGTACGTCAAAGATCGTGTCAGTGAGGTCAAACTCAATCCGCGCCGTCACCTCATTGCTCTCATTGTTCTGGGGATCCTTGAGGACCACGTAGGACAGGGAGCAGTTGTTCCGGGCGTAATACTGCTTGTTGAAAATAAACCGGTTCAGTTCCGGAAGCTGGCTCACAGACCGGACATAAGCCGCTGCAATAATCTGCATAAAGGTGATTTTCTCACCCTGCCGGTTCTTCTCCGCGATATAGCGGGCTGCTTTTTCATAATCCATTTTATGCTGGAGGAATACCTGCGCGTCGCAGCGCATCGGCATCAGATACGGCGTGATCTGAACAATGGGATCCACATCCCTCAGCCTTTTGCCATCCGGCCTGAATCCAAACATGCCCGCTTCCTCCTTCTCAGAACAGCCCCGTTGCCTTCTCCAGCGCTTCCTGCTGTGCATGGAGCAGTTCCTCAAACTGCCGCCTGTAATCCGCGGCGGCCTGCCTCAGCGCCGATACTTCCTTTTCCAGGTCCTCCTGTTCCTTGGCCAGGCCGTTCAGGCGCTCGCCGGCCTCAGTCTCCGCTTTCAGGCGGATGGCTTCGGCATCCTCGCGGGCCTTCCGGATGGTTTCATCCTTCACAGTCGCGGCCATCTCCAGAATCTCCCGGAAACGGTCTTCATTCTCCCGGCTCACCCCGGAACTCTCCGCCGCGGGCGCAGCCGGCCGGACCATGGTGGTCTTCTGGCGAAGGTCCTGGATCTCGTTATTGAGCCGGTCCATTTCCTCACAGATCAGGTCCAGGAATGTATCCACCTCGTTTTTGCTGTAGCCCCTGCTCTCAATGGTAAACTCTTTTTCCGCAATGACGTCAGCCGTGATTCGTTCCATCCTCGTCCCTCCGTTCTCTGTGCTTCAGTATAAGTGCCGGCGCGGTTGTCCGGACCGGGGATCCGGACAGTTCCGCATCAGAAACCGTATCCGCCGAAGCTGCCGTACGCCCCGGCCGCTACCGGCATCGTACCGGTATACGGATTATACCCTTCCAGTTCACCGTTCCTGGCCGCGTTCCATTCCGCCGCGTTCGCGCCGGTCCGGCGTTCCCGCCTGCCCGGATACGGGGCTTCCGCCGCGGCGCTCGTCCGGGCGGCCATCATTTCCGGCGGCCTGTACATCTCATTGGCGGCAGGCTGTTCCGGCAGGATCTTTACGCCTTCCGGCGCAATCACCACGATCCGCGCCCCCTGCAGGAGCCGGACCGAACAGCCCAGCGTGAACGCCGCGCCGGCCAGC
>JAEEGL015018588.1_pt1 | contig 10176 bp, 4 predicted proteins | sample 9134231 | NCBI WGS metagenome assembly JAEEGL01 (sample SAMN16246548, study PRJNA631951) | gut metagenome | biome: gut microbiome; feature: rumen; material: fiber-attached | host: Bos | place: Iran: Karaj | collected 2018-10
CATTCACAGGAACGCAGATATTCTTCCCAATGGAGTATTTCAGTTATGAAAAAATTGACCGCAACACAAATAAAGGTCATAGCTATAATTGCTATGACCTTAGACCACATTGCATTCACTTTTCTTCCAGCCGGTACGGCTCCCCATTATATCCTGCACCTTATCGGTAAGACAACGGCTCCCATTATGTGCTTCTTTCTTGCTGAAGGGTTCAGGTATACTCATGATAAAAAGAGATATTTGCTCAGATTACTATTGTTCGCTGCCATAAGTCAGCCTGTATATTATATTTATGTATATGGCACTGTTCCGAGAAGCCTGTTTCAGTTTCTCAGCAGCATGAATATATTGTTTACGCTGTCAGTGGCATTCATATGCTTGCTAATCCTGACGATTAGCAAGCTGGGAATGACAGCAAAAGGTATATTGACTGCGATTACAATTTCGCTTGGACAATTCGGAGACTGGGGGTATATCATTCCGGTCTGGACTATAATATTTTTCTTTTATTATATCATAGTAATTTTTGAATTTAATATGTTTTTATAAACATTATAAAAACGTCTTTGCATGAATATACAAACCGAATGATGTTTTGTTGATGATTTGTTGTACTCGGTATGCTATAATATTTATATAAAAGGTTTTTTCTTCAAAATCAGGCAGGTAGGAGTTGGCAGAAAGTATCGCCTTGTAGGGCTCATGAAGTCCGAAAACGTTGATAACTTGGTACAGTAGGTGCAGCATACATAGTTGCGGCAATAAAAGGCGGAGTTTTTTATAGTTTGACATTAAAAAAAGAGCGTATTAGAACAGAATTGAATAGTAATATAATTAATGTATCCTCAATAATCGTTACGGCGTTTATTGCCTGTATAATATCTCTATGAGTATGCAGTGAGGAAATTTAGTTTACATATTATTCATTGACATAGTAAATAATATATGGTACAATAATTTTTGTAGAGGAATTGCATATAATCTTGCATGAGCTAACAGGATATTATGTGCAACTATAGTCTATAAAGCTATATGTGAAAGGAGCATATATCATGGATGACAAGAATAAAAATGCTGTAACTGAGGATAAGTGCTTAGATCTTGATCAGCTTGAGAATATATCAGGCGGTATGGGATTACATGATGTTGAAGTTAACGAAACAACACCAATTAGCGATAAAACTAAGGAGAAAATCTGAATTTACTTTAGTGTATTAACAGTTTTATTGAATAGTTGCTAAAGAGTCTCTCTTCGGAGAGACTTTTTTGTCGACTATACAATATAACAGATTGTATAAAATATGGTTGCTAAAACAAAAAAAGGTTTTCAACATCAGCATTAAATTGGTTTAGATCATATTATTGATTTTATACGATTTCTTGTTTGAGATCAACAAATCCTATGTATAAAATTTGTATATCTATACTAAAATATTATGGTATACAATTTGTTAACAAATTCGTGACAGATTTGTGATAAAATAACATAAATAAGTATCGCATACTTATTATATTCTTAATTAGGGGTGAGAACTATGAAAGAAAAGAAACGGATTGCACGCTTTTTAAGCTGTGGACTTTCAGCGGTTGTCATGATACAATCTCTGCCCGTTCTGCAATTTGCGCAGATAAAGGCTGAGGACATGGCTGCCGAGGAGGCGCTCCGAAATGAACTTCTTTCCTATGCGGACGAGTTCCCTGAGGGCGCTATCCAATTTTCCGAGGCATCGGGCGACATAACAGAGGGTGACGGGGACCGAGAAATTACAGTGGTACGTCTTGGCGATCCCTCAGAAGCTATGAGCGTCGATGTCAAAGCTTATGACGTAACAGCACAGTACGGGACAGACTATACCCTGTACACAAAGACGATCCTCAAAAAGAACTATGCCGACGACTCACAGGCAGGTCTTCCAAGTGTACAGGAAGCTATGGAAAACGGCGAATTCAAGACCGCTGAGGAAGCAGTAAACACTGAGACTGAGGCAGAGGGTGGAGAAACTCCCACCGAGGCTGTGACTGAGGAAAACGAGGAATATGAGATCGTTGAAGCTCAGGTCGCAGAAAAGGAAGAAGCTACTGCCGAGACCGAGGAAAGCGGATTGCGCAGTGCTTTCCGCGAACAGACAGGCAGGGGAACAGTAAATACCAACTGGCGAGGCGACTACGAAAGGGAGCTTGCAGAGGAAGCTGCCAAAACAGCGGATAACGAAGTCGTTGACTCATTTGACGGCGCTTTCCTGACGCTGGACTTTGCTCCCGGCGAGTACAAAAAGTCGGTATGGATCCATGTTATCGACGACGAAAAGGCTGAGATCGAGGAGAGCACAGCTCTCATACTCGGTAATGCTTCTTCGGGACTTATTGCAGGTAATATGCAGTATAAGGTGAATATCGCAGATAATGAGGAGAATATTCCCATAACCTTTGCCATGAAGGACGCAGAAGTAGTTACTGACAGAAGCGCAAGCTATGCCGAGGTAACTGTTGAGCGTCTCACAGGTCTTGATTACTATGCAAGCGCGACCTACAGAACAGGCTCGGGTACTGCTGAATCATATGACGCATATACTCCTGTTGACGGCGGTTCGCTGAGCTTTGCTCCAGGACAGACCGAGCATAAGCTCCGTATCGACCTGACAGATGATGCGGTGACAGGCACGTACTTTACGGTAATGCTTGATAAGGAACTGAACAATATCGACGAAACACGCGGCGAGACTCGTGTTTATATCGGAAGCAAGATCGCCGATGAGGCTGATGTGCTGGCTGAGCCTGATGAATATCAGCAGCCTTTGCCGCAGCCCAAGCCCAACCTTATCACGGCTGTTGATACGCCTAAGATAGAGGCGACGGAGACTGTGAACGGCGTAAAATATAGCACTGATACACTTGTATACTCTTCGTGGCGTGGTCAGCGGAGTTACTCCAATACATTCTCTCAATATATTCCACAGAATGCAAAGCTCATGAAAGTTGAATATTCAATTCTTGACGGAAGTAACGTACCTTTTTACAAAGATAATACGTGTATGGGTTGGATAAAATCTGGGATGAGTTCATTATTATTTAGTATCGCCGACGCAAACAACTCTACTATTAGGTTTAAATCGAATAGTAACAATTTCCTTATTAATAAAATAACATTTTATTACCCTATTTATACGCTTATAAGCGCCAATGAGAACCAAACGTTCAATGGCTATCACTACTCATCATATGATAAGAAGAAGGGTACAAAATTTAGTGTTCCTGCTATTCGCGATTGGAAGAGCAGCTATGCAGGTGAGACTATTGAGATAGCTTCAGATAATCAGCCTGTTCGTATGCAGAATTTTAGTAGTGCTCGCCTTACGCAAGGTATAGAGATAAAATACTTTATTCTTTATGTAACAGGAGATGGTATTAAAATACCGTTTGGACCTCTCTTCAATAAAAATGACGGTTCTTTCACATATAGTGAAATAAATGATTGTATTGATTCGGCTCCTTCGATTGTGAGGAAACTTGTTGATAAAACAAATACGTTAACCGTAGCTCCTGAGTATTTTGTAAAGACGGCACATGTTGAATTTAAGGCAGAGGAAATGAATGCTGTTTCATTCAGCGGTGACAATGGCGAAGAAGGCTTTAAGGCAGGCGATGATTTTTATTGTCAGCAGATTGACAAGGTAACCTTCAAGGCTGTGGATAATTCTAAAGGACAGAAGATAAAAGTCGGAGGTATCAGGCACGAGAGCTTTCAGAATGATAACTACACCGGAAAAAGTACGGAGGTTTTGCCAAAGAACTATAAGGGTGATCAATATGAGGTAAGCGCAACGATCGACGTTGACAACCCTCGGGAAGTAATTACGGCTTGCTATGTTCGTCCTACCGTTACTCTGAAGTATGACGACAGTGAAAACAAGTCGGCAAATGCCAAACGTGAAATCGCTAAGATAGCAATATCTCCGATGGAGCGCCCAGAGGAAACCCTCGGCTACAGCGACTATAAGACTCCTTTTGAGATGAAAAGCAATAACCTCGATATGCTTCGATCAAAGTATCGTTTGCAAGGAGTTTTTAACGATAACTTTAATTTCTTTCCTGTACAAGGACCTAATGGTACATCGTGGTATGAACGAGGCACAGTTAGTTGGCATTATTATGATCCTGATGTCAAAAAATCAGAATGGCACAGAGGTGTCAGAGGTATTGTGTTTGAGCCGTACTTTGGAACAAATGAAGTAAAGTATTACTTTATTACTGAAAACGTTGACTTAGTACCTGAAAAAGTAACGGGTAAGGTAATGATCAACGAAAAACCTCTTTTTTCAAATTCAAAGAATACTAAAATAACACAAAGCCCTGCTGTAGGCGCTAATCTTGTTATCGGCGGCTTTGATGTAGTAACTAAGGCTGACGGTACATTTGAGACCGAAGCAGTATTCAACAAGGGCGATAATGTTCCGGGATTTGCAAAGTATGGCACACTGACACGTTCAATCCCTGAAATTAAGGTGCCGTGTGATCCAAAAAAACCGCCAGAATTTGACCTTGATGTTAATTTAAATGACGCGATCAAACCTACAAGCAGTGAGATCCGAAAGCTTGTCGGCAGCACAACAGTGAATACAAATGAGATCTGGCTCGAGGACGCAAAATACTACCTTAACCTGAGTGTCAGCAGTACAGCAGGCTATACTCCAAAGTGTGCTGAGTTCCGTGTCTACAATAAGTTCGGTGAGCTCAAGGACGAGTTTACCAAAAAGGTAGATTTCAGATCTGATAAAACTCTCAGCTATGAGATCAACCCGACAGCAATGAAGCTCAGCGAAGGAGGCTATAAGTCTCTTGAAGTCGGCGATACATTTACAGTAGCATTTTATGATACTGAGAATGTTAAATACTTTGAGCATATTACGGCTATATGCATAGGTGAGAAGACGAAAAATAAGTTTGAGTTCAACTTCGAGAACGATAAGAAAACCAACAGCAGCGCATTTTTAAGAGCTCTCGGCGGTATCGCTACAGCACTTGACTATTCTCTGGATACAGATGATGAATCAAGCCCAGTCAAGAAGGTCAGTGGTGAAGGTGAGGACGGCAAGTTCCATACACTATATACGATCGGCTGGGGCAAGGAGTTCACCAGCGAAGACGGTGATAAGAAGGGCGATGAAGCTGTGGCAGCAAAGGAAAAGAGTGAAAAGCAGGCTGACAAAGAAATAGGAGATAACAGCGAAACTACCACAACCACTGATGAAAAAGACACAAAAACTACAACAACAACTACAAAAAACGAAAGCAATAAAACTACCGAAAAAGATGATGAAAAAGAGGATCTGACCAAGGACGGCGAAAAGGACGATATGAAGGTGACAGAGAGCTCAAGCTGGTCACTTAATATCAAGATCGGTATGGTACTTGACACCATAAAGGATAATGATGATAATTCAGCACAAAAAGGACAGTACTATTTTAATGATTTCCTGATCTTTGCAAGCTGTGACGCAAGCTATAATCATTCATGGACTATCCCGATATACGGCGTTAATGTTACAATAAAGCTTGGCTTCTCTGTAGGTCAGCTCAGTGACGAAACAGATTCCGGTATCAGATGGCATTTCTATGCAACAAATCCAGACAACATGAATGAACGTATATATTTGAGTAAAAAGGATGACAGCAAGAAAAAAGATGAAAGCGAGGAAAAAAATAACATCGAGTTGCTTGGATGGAATGGAATAAGCAGTTCAGGTTCGCTTGGCATCAATGCAAAGATATCAGCAAGTGTTGATGTTGATCTGGTGCTGTTTACTATTGGCGGTTCACTTGACGCTACGATCGAGAATAAGTTGTTCTGTGATCCCAGTGCATTCCGTGATACTAATAAAGGTATAGGCGATAAAGGTAATGTAAAACTGGTACCTAAGATTTATGTGGATACTTTCTTAGGTAAGATAAATATCTGGGAAAGCGAATTCAATACAGATTGGAAAAAAGGTCATTTCCCAAAGAAAGCACCTTCACGATACAATGAACCTCCGACTGATGAGGAGATACAGAAGGACATCCTGTTCACCAGCACAGCAAACAGAGAGCTTAATAACTATAGCGAGCTTTATGCTAAGAGAAGGTGGAACGGAGACAAGTTCATGCAGTTTGCTCCCGGAAAGCCTGAATCCGCAGCAGAAATCACAGAGGCAATCCTGCAGACCGGCTTCTATAACAATACCGATATCAGAGTACAGAACCTCGGAAACGGCAAGTATATAGCAGTATTTATCGATCTTGTTCCCGGACGTGCTGAATCAGACGCATTTGGTGCTTATTATTCAATTTATGACGGTAAGACATGGTCTGTTCCACAGCTTCTTGAGGACGACGGCACAGTTGACAGCGTTCCTACTGTATGCAATGCAGGCAGCAAGGGCTGGCTCATCGTATGGTCTGATGCGTCAAGAAAGCTTGATGCAAACGAAAATATCGGAAGTATGTTCAATAGCTATGACCTTACAGGACGCTTCTATGATGCTGAAAATAACAAGTTCGGTGATGTAATGGAAATTACAAAGACAGGCGGATCTGATTCAGTATGTGACGCTTCACCTGAAATTTCCTACTATGAAGAGAATGGTCAGGAATTTATGAAGATATACTACACAAAGAGCGAATTCAGCGTTTCTTCAGAGGAAGAAGGCGAGGTAGTTGGTGATATCCTGAATCCATACGAGCTTAAAGCCGTTCGTAATTATGACTTTAAGAACGATAAATGGGCTGATACTTATTTTGGTAATGTCAAGGAAAACCTCATTGCCAAGAGAGGCGAAGAGGAATACAAAAAATACGAAGAAACATGGTATGGTCAGGAGTTCCTGACACTGGCTCCTACTGTTGAAGTCGAGGAAACTATTGACGAGATCGGCTTCTGGAAGGAAGGAACAGCTGCAAATGTAACGCCTGTTGATCTTGATCAGACAATGGCTAAGGATAGTGCAGTAATTACATATAACAACCTTAGTCTCCAGGCATATACACTCGATAAGGGCGGTATGGCTCAGGAAGGCAATGACGAAAACCTTTACCTGCAGATCTATAATTTCCAGACTGATGAGTATCACCACCCAATCCTTATATCAGGTAAGAACGCCGAAATATCTGATCTTAAGTTCATCAGAATTCCTCTAAAGGCTGACGACGGAACTGTATCAGAAGCAACATACTTATATTGGCTTGAAAACTCATATGTGAAGCGCCTCAACATAAGTAATGTGGTCAAGAATTGTCTTATCAGCGCAAAGACTGACGCAGGACAGGACTACTATTATATTAATAAGGCAAGTGATTCAGAATTTATCCCTGAGGATATCCTTGCAAGACCTACAATTACCGTAAATGACGAGGGTGAAGAAAACATGGAACGCTTCATCACATCGTTCAAGGTCAAGCAGAATGGCAATTACAATTATATTATGTGGGCAGAGTCGATTCAGCAGGAGCTTGAAAATGAGGGCGACAAGCCAAGAATGGAGCAGCAGCTTTTTGCTGTCCGAGAGGATACAGCAACAGGAGAGCTCACATATCCTGTCCAGATAACAGATAAAAAGGATCAGTTCATCAGCAGATTCGACTTTGAGGTAACTGACAGCGGTGAGCTGGATATAATAGCGGGCAGAATGATGTTAGACGCTGACGGCAAGCCTGACGTGAATACATCTGAACTTACAGCTTTCCACGTAAAACCGTCTGATAAGCTTGTTATAACTGATATTTCTGACGCAGAGATTTCCATGACGGACGAAGGAGATCCGGCGGCTGAGATCAACATAGAATTGGAGAATCAGAACTTCAATACTCAGAAGAACGTTGTTGCTGAGGTACAGAACGAAGAAGGAATCGTAGTTTTTACAAGCGATACACCTTTTGTTACTTATGAAGCAAAGGAAAGAACTCTTGATGACGGAACAGTTGTATTTGACGAACTCATAAAAACTGAAACTCAGAGAAATATGACTATGCTTGGCGGAAAGTCTGAAACTATCCCTGTTAAGATACCAATGGATAATTCCGGCGATTACAGCGGAAAGTTAGTAATCAAGGTCGATGGAAATGTTATAGAGACAAGAGAACTCAGCGGTAAGCTTCGTCCGGAGCTTGAAGCTAACAGTTTCACGGCGGATGTAAGTGATCGTAATGAAATTACCCTTAATGCATCAATCAAGAATAATAATGTCCTTGTGAATAATGAGGAGGAAGTTGTTTATGGTTATGTTGATGCAGACGGCAATAAGGTCGAACTCGGCAAAACAACAATTGATCCGCTGAATATGAATGAGGAAACAGCTATTGAAGAAACAGCTGCGGTTGATTTCAGCAAATTTATAAGCAAGCTTGAAGAAGACGGTTCACTTACGGATTCTCTTGAGTTCTATATGGCTTGTGATGATTTTGATACAGTTTACAGTAAAGTTGATTTAAAAGCAACTGCTTCTGAGTATAAACTGATGACAAATCTCAAGAACTTTGATGCTAAGCCGTCACAGCATAATTTTAATGGCGATCTTGAGAAGCTTGAATCATTTAATATCGGCGATAGGGCATATATGAATTTGTGGATAGAAGATGATTTTGCTCAGAATCTCGATAATTATACGAACAGGACAAAGCTTGTTTGGGAAGAAAAAACAGATCCTGTTGCATCAATCTCCAGAGACGGTGTTGTAACAGCAAACGGTGACGGTACTACAACGCTCAACGGTTATATTGTACCTATTGATACAGCTGCTATCCTTTATGAAGACGGAACATCTATGTCGATCGACAACTATATCTATAAACCGTCAGCAGTGGTTATACCGATCTCGGCAAATGTTACGGTTGGAGACGGTTCAACTGCGCAAACAGGCAATATTGCAACAGATGAAGAGCTACTCTCATGGGCAGCGTCTGATTATATGACCAAGAATGAAAAGGCTGTATCAGTAAAAACGCTGAATGTCAGTGATGAAGGTAAGTATGAGATCACCCTGTTTGACGAAAATGATGAAGTGCTTGATAAGTACGTTATTGATCCTAAGACAGGAACAGGTGTGAACTCGGCAAATGAAGAAGTTGATCTGCCTCAGACAGGTATGAATTCTATCGTTGAAATGCTTATAGTCATTACATCAATGCTTATGATAGGAATAGGATTGATCGCAGTAATGTATTCAAGAAAAAAACGCGACGAAGAAATCAATTTGAAAGAGTGATCTCTTCTGAGTCAAAATTGTTATAAGCAAAGTAGTTTAAACAAATAAGGCGAACCCTCTGCTAATGCAGAGGGTTCGCTCTTTTGCTATGATGAAGCAAATAAAAAGTATTTCACAGATAGGCTTCAAGCTATGTATGCTAAAACAAAACAGAGCCAGATATCAGCATAATTTGCATTGTAAAAGAAAAAGCGAGAGGTGTCTCTCGCTTTTTCTATGTACATTTTTACAGAACTTAATTCTCAGTTAAGAAGGGATATGCTTCTATAACGTTCTACCTTCTTTCTGTATTGAAACAGTTTTCTCATTATTTTCATAGAACTTTTTATATGCTCTTGCAAGAGTTTTCATATCAGAAGTGTCAATGTCATTTTGCTTGATGTATTCATCAAAGTCGATTTTTAGGTTAATCCGCTTGATTATCTCCTCAACCATATTGGCTTCCTTGGAGCAAAACATCTCGATTCCGTTCAACGGTTGAGTAGTCCTTCCGTTTCCATCAAGACAATTATAATTGATTGCTCTGATGATACCGTCATGAATTCCCTGAACAATGGCATATTCTTTTCCCTTGTACTTATAAAGCTTAACAAGTGATCTATATGTTTCCTTCATAACAGTTCCTTTCTCCCCGTTTTCTTGAGCCGATAGGTCAGCTGATTGTTTTTCGGGATATTTTTTTCAAATCTGTGTTTAGATTATAGCATATAGACGGCTATACGTCAATATTTTTCTGCGGAATTCTTACGGTTGCTTTATGCTTTCGGATAGTTGCACACATATAGACGGCTATACGAATTATTATTTTGTGCAGATTTACAGTTTTTTGCTTTGGCTTGACTGGAACGTCCCTATATGATACAATTATGAGTACCAAATATGCTGCGTTGCTACAAGTAGCAACGGGATCGGAGCTATTTATGTATAACGAAAATGCCAA
>JAEEGL015317598.1_pt1 | contig 10176 bp, 9 predicted proteins | sample 9134231 | NCBI WGS metagenome assembly JAEEGL01 (sample SAMN16246548, study PRJNA631951) | gut metagenome | biome: gut microbiome; feature: rumen; material: fiber-attached | host: Bos | place: Iran: Karaj | collected 2018-10
ATTTTAATTAAAAATTTTTGATTAGAGGTGATAAAATGAGTAAGTTAACTGTTGATTACATCTCAGATATGCATTTAAGTTTTTATTTGCAAGCTACATCTAATGGTTATGATGTAAAACAAATGGAGTCTTTTATTGCTAAAAACATTGCACCTAAAGTTCAAGGTGAAGTTCTTGTTATTGCAGGAGACTTAACAGAGTTTACTAGATCTGGCTTTAAGTTTTTAGAGCTTTGTTCTAAATACTACTCTAAAGTTTTCTTTGTTGCAGGAAATCACGAATACTATTTATCTTCTATATTTTTTAGTGGTATGAAAAAAGAATATGGTAGTGAAAGCTTGGATAAAATTTACGAGCTATGTGAACTATGCAATGCTACAGACAAAATTGTTATGCTTGATAGACTTAACGAGAATAATGGAATATATGAGTATAAAGGGTTTAAGATTGCAGGAGATACATTATGGTATATCCCTACAACTTTTCGTAGCTGGTGGTTTTACTACATCAGTTCTAATGACTCTAGATTTATTAAATCTATGCTAAGTAGGAAACAAAAGATTATTAATCTACACGAAACAAGTATGGATTGGTATGAATCTTTACCTGACGATATAGACTTAATGATCACTCACGTTCCACCTATTAAATCTCGTATGAGTTCTTGCTACTATGTTGACGTAGATGAATTCAAAGCTCCAGTTTGGATATATGGTCATGACCATATTAAAAAAGATGAAGTGATAGGAAACACTCATTTTGTTTCTAATCCATGGGGTTATGAGTCTAAAGACTTTGCAGTAAAGACTTTGACATTAAAAAAGGGACACTAAATTATAGTGTCTCTTTTGTTTTTTATTTTATGTGAAACTTTTTTAGTGTTTTTTACTAATTTTGTTTCACATATTATATTTTCATATAACATTTTTCTTTTATAAATGTTTTTATTTTTTTATTATCTTTTCCTTCATAATATGGAATTAAAAGATCTTTAAATTCGTTAGTTAATTCTGCAGGTATTGCAATTATTCCTTTTCCTCTAGATATTAAATAATGGTTTGCAAATATTACTGCTGTTCTTTTATTTCCATCTATAAATATTTGTTTTTTCATTGTATATAGTAATAATTCTATTGCTCTATCCACATCACTTATTTTTTTATTAAATATTTCTTCTAGTTCTTCTTTTATTACACTTTCTATTGGAAAATCTGGTTTCCATGATGTGCCACTAATTGATACTGGTACATTTCTTATCTTTCCTGCGATATAGTAAAATTTATCTTCTACTAATTTATTGATTTCACATAGTAAAGAAAAGTTTGTATCATATAGCATAACATCTTTGTTTAATATAAATTCCCAAGCATGTTTTAAATTTATTATTTTTAGTATATCTTCAGAGGTCATGTTATTTACTTTGCCACCTTCAATTATACTTTCTGTATCTGCAAAGGTAGTAGCCACACCTTCTAATATTGCTTGTTTATATATTGTATCTACTAAATTTCTCTTTGCAAAATCTATGTTTATTTTTACTTTATCTGTTAAATCATCATCTTCATCATAATTTAATTCTTTTAGTCTTTTATTTATTTCTTTTAATTTTTTCTTCATTTCTTTTGCTTTAATATTATTGTTTAGAATTAAATTATATAAATCATCTGAATATTCATCTACATATTTAGTTAGTGATACTCCATCTTCTCTATAATGTACGTATATATATTTTTTTGATTCTTTTTCTCTCACTTCTACTGAGCCATAAACTAGATTTTGTAGCTCTTTTTCTAATGCTATTTTATCTTGTTTTAAATCCATAATTTCTATTTTATCTCCCATTCCAAGTGCCTCCTTTATGTGAAACATTTTTAATATTTTCCACTATTTTTGTTTCACATATATTATACCACACTTTTTAGTAAATGTGAAACATTTTTAGCAATTATTACTAATTTTGTTTCACATATTAGTCTATATCTAATGTTTTAAGGAAGATTCTATCTTTGAATGCTCCTCTTCTTTCTACTTTTTCTAAACGGATTTTTTCAAAATCTTCTTTAGATATTTTTCTTTCATCTAATATTGCATATATTACTTCTTGTAAATCTGCTAGTTCTTCTATTGAATTGTCTGCTAGATATTCATCTGCTTCTTCTTTTAGTTTTTTATTTAGCTCTACTCTATATTCTTCATAATTTAGTACTGTTGCAGTGTAGTCTATTCCTTTATCTCTATTTATTTGTAGTATTTTATCTCTTACTAATTTGTTAAATGTTCTCATAATATTCTCTCCTTTATTTTGTTTTTCTTTTTTTTTGCTTTTTTTGTTTTTAATATAGTACATCTATATTGTATATATCTTTTAATGGTATCTCTATTTTTGATACATTAAGTGTACGTTTTAATGGATTTAAATATATCATTCTACCTCTTAGCCTGTTATATTGGCCATTATTATAATATGTTACTATTACATGTTCTCCTGGGCTTAACTCTTGTAGTGTTTCTTGAAGTTCTTCTCTTTTTTCTTCTGAAAGTTCTTTCTTTTCTATGTATTGTGTTTCTCTTCTTCTTAGTTCTTCTTTTAATCCATTTAAAGCTTCAAAAGGTAAAAATTGTTTGGCTCTTTCTAATCTAGTTAGCATTATGACCTCCTATCAAAGTGTTTCTTAGCTTTGCTGTTGCACCTTCTTCATAGCTTGTTCCTCTAAGCACTGCATTCTTTCCCATATTTAGTTTGATCTTACTAATTGCACTTTCTACATTCTTTTCTTTTTCTTGTTTTTCTGTGTTAATGAAAAAATCTAACTGTATATATTTTTCTTCTTGCACATTGTTAAATCCTACACCTATTCTTCTTATTGGGTAGTTTGGATTTGTGGTTTTATCAAAAAGCTTTAACATATATTTTGAAAGCTCGGTATACACATTTGTGTAGTTAGATAACTTCATTTGTCCACCTGTTGCACGTATTATATCTTTTGAATATCCAATATATAGTGATATGTTATTTGTGACCAGTCCTTTATCTACTAATTCTAGACTCTTAAGTTCTACCATCTCTTTTAATATTATACGTGCTTTTTGCCATGGATAATCTTCAAATAATACCTGACTTCCACTTATTGATTTAGACTTTGGCTTATATGCTTTTATATCTTTCATAGTACATGTTTCTATTCCTTTTGAGTGGTCTATTAAAAGCTCTGCATTTATTCCAAATTCTCTATATAGTTTTGACTCACTTGCATGTGCTAAATCTTCCATTGTATATATATGAAGCTTATTTAATCTTTTTTCTATACCTCTTCCTATTTGCCAGAAATCTGATAGCGGTTTATGGCTCCATAGTTCTTTTTTATACTTTTCTTCTGTTAGCCATCCTATATTTGTAGCATTATGTTTAGACATTATATCTAGTGCTATTTTGGCCAGGTATAGATTTGTTCCAACTCCTGCAGTTGCTGTTAGTCCAAATCTTTTGTATATTTCATTCATTAAAAATTTTGCAAACTCTGTGGCTTTCATATTGTATGTTTTTAGATAATCTGTAGCATCTATAAACACTTCATCTATTGAGTAAACATGTATATCTTCTTTTGAAATATATTCTAGATACATCTGGTAAATATCTGCTGCATATTTTATATACATACTCATTCTAGGTCTTGCTTTTATATATTTAATATGTGTAGGAATTTCAAATACCCTACATCTATTTTTTACTCCAAGCATTTTCATTCTAGGAGAAATAGCAAGACAAATTGTACCATTTCCACGAGACTCATCTGCTACAACAAGATTTGTGGTAAATGGATCAAGTCCACGTTCTACGCACTCTACAGATGCAAAGAAAGTCTTTAAATCTATGCAAATAATTGCTCTATCCATTCTTACTTTTTCTCCTTTCTGGAATTATTATATCACTAAAATTTTTAAATGTAAACATTTGTTCGTTTTATTTTATAAAAAAATAATCTCAGCTTTTACACTGAGACTATTTAAGTATCTATTCTTATTTATCTAGCTTGATTTCTTGTTGTTCAGATTCTTCTTTTTTTGCTTTATCTTTTTTAGTTTCTTCTTTTTCTTCTACTTTTTGTTCGTTACTTTCAAGTGATGTGATTATAAATTGATTATTAACTTGTAATATACATTTTCCAAGTTCTGTATCATATGATTGGTTAACAAGTATACCATCATCGCCATAAATATTCTTTATTTGGATTGGAAGTGTACTATTATTTACGCTTAAAGCAATATAATATGTCTTTGTACCTTTATCTATTGGAATTTCTCCAGTTACAAAGTATGTTTTTCCAATTACTTTATCAAAGAAACGTTTTTGTAAAAAGATATTATTTGTAGTTTCTAATTTTAGTTCTGATGCTAATGTTTGGTTTTCTTGATGATAGCATAGTAATCTAAAATCATCGACTAATATATCATTGAAGTATCCGTTTATTACTAGTTTATTATCTACAACTTTTAGCGAACTAATTTGTAAATTGTAATTTGCAATATTTTCTATAGTTTTACCCTTTATACAAATGTTGTTTTTACTATCCATGTATATGATTTTCTTAATGTCATAGTCTTTACTTTTAAACATAAGCATCATTGCAAGCATATAGTAACTACTATAGTTGTATGAAATTATAATGTCCTCATCTACATATGACATCATTTCTTCACATATAGTGTAGAAATCATTTAAAGAGTTTTTACTTACAAAGTTTGGTGTGTCTAGTCTTTTTACAATGTTATATATAAATATGTATTGTAAAAATTCTGGTATCTTTTTATATTTCTTTTTAGATTCTTTTAATAATCCTTTATATACATATCCTAAAATATCTACTAGCCAATCTTCTGCATATTCATTTACATTTGTTATTGAGTTATTTGAATATCTTTTTCTGTAATAATATACAGCTTCATTTGGAGATATAAATCCAAATTTATGGTTTCTTAGGTATAGTGTTGTATTGAAGAATAAATCTTCTGCTAGCTTTAGATTTGTATTAAATTTAGTGTCAGCAAAAACTTCTGCTTTATAGAAAGAAGCTGCTGATGAGAATACATAGTCTTGAGGAGATGCCTCAAGATCTATTACCTTAGAGACGTTACCAAATTTTATATATCTTTGGTATAATCCTTGTTGTCTTTCGATACATTCTATAGGTAGAGTTACCATATCTACTTCTTCGTGTTTTTTGAAAAATTCATATACTTTTTCTAGAGCTGCTTCATGAAGTAAATCGTCTGAATCTAAGAAGTTATAATATTTACCTCTTGCAATTTTTATACCTGCGTTTCTAGCAGCTGAAGCTCCAGCATTTTTTTGATATAAATATTTAATATTTTCTGGATATTTTTTCTCATATTCTTTACAGATGACAGCAGAGTTGTCTACTGACCCATCGTCTACTAATATTATTTCTATGTTTTTTTCAAAATCCATTGTTTGATTAATAACTGAATCTATTGTTTCTTTTATATACTTTTCAACATTATAAACCGCAATTATAATTGAAAATTTAAATTCATTCATAACCTTACTCCTATTCTTTTAAACTTAAGTATTCTTCTACTCCTTCAAACATAGCCTTAATAGCTTCGTCATATGTTAAGTTTTTTTCATATAATTCTCTTTTTCTTTCTGCAAAATCGTAGATTAAATCTTTGTAATGTTCATGAGATAGTTCATAGTATACAGCTCCTCTTAATAGGAAATAATTTCTATCAAAAGTACCAAACCATGTACTTTCCTCTTGAATAACATCTGCAATTTTAACGTCTATAGATATAATCTTTAATCCTTTTTCTAAAGCATTAGCTAGGAAAATATTTTCTTCTCCCATATAATACTTTGCACCTGCTCCAAATAGTTCATTAAACTTAAGACCAGCTTTTTTAATGCTGTCTATTTTAAATGTTATACTACATGAACAAATTTTTAAAGATTTTGCAAAATCCACCGGACCATCTTCTACATGTCTTGTTGGCCTCTCTGGATTTGTGCTTTCAATATAAAAAGCAATTATATCTGCGTCTGGATTTTTTTCATATGCATCCTTGATAATTTTTTCATAACCATCTACATAAATTACGTCGTCATCACAAACTAATGCGATATCACCTACTGAATTTGCTATAGCTTTATTTCTACTTTTACTTAGTCCTTTTTCTTTAAAAGAAAATAATCTGTGTTGACCTTCTTTAACATCAAAAGGAACTCTATCTTCTTTTGTTACTTGATTTATTAATATTGATTTTGTGGTGATTTTTGAACGTTCAATAAGTTCCTTATGTTCCTGCTCATTTCTTAAGTTCATAGCAGCAATAAGTACTTCCAATTCCATAACCATTCACCTCTGTTACACATACATAATTATACCATATTTTAAGGTATAAAGTCAATTTTTTAGCCTCTTGAATGCAAGTGGCTATTTGCCTACAATTTAGCATTTAGTTCTTCCCACTCACTAAGCTTATTTTCGTTTTCTTTTTCTATTTTATTTATCTCTTCTTGAAGCTCATAAAGCTTTGTATAGCTTGTCATGTTTTCTTCCTTTTCCATCTCTTGCTTTATTTCATTTATCTTAGCTTCATTTCTATCTATTTGTTCTTCTAGTCTTTTAATTTTTGTTTGTATTTTGTTTCTTTCTTTACTTTCTAAATATTGAGCTTTTGTATCTGTTATTTGCTCTTCTTTTTTATTTTCTTTTTGACTTGCTTTTTCTTCTTTTGTTATTTCTTCTTGTTTTTCTTTTTCTTCTAGATATTCACTATATGTACCTCTAAAAAATCTTACTTTGTCTTCTTCAAAAATTAGTAGACAATTTGCAATTTTATTTATGAAATATCTATCATGAGATACAACAATTGTAGTTCCTTCATATGCTTGAAGCAGACGCTCTAATGTTTCTTTGCCTATTATATCCATATGATTTGTTGGCTCATCTAGAAGTAATGTGTTTGGTCCTTTTCTAATTATTTTACAAAGTTCAAGTCTAACTTTTTGACCACCAGATAGATCTTTAATTTGTTTTTGAACATCATCTGCATAAAACATGAATGCGGCTAAAGCTGAACGGATATCTGTTGTAGTCATATTTTTAAATTCGTTTTCAAAATCTTCAATTACAGTTGCATTTTCATCTTTGAAAGATAACTCTTGGTCAAAATACTCTTTGTCTACATTAAATCCAAAAGAGAAATGTCCACCAAGTTTTGGAATCTTTCCCATTAAAGTTTTAAGTAGTGTAGATTTTCCTTTACCATTTGCACCAATTATACCTAGAGTGTCTCCTCTGAATAGTTCAAATGAAGTTACCCCTAATGGTTCTTTGTATCCAAACTTTAACTCTTCTGTCTTTAAAACAAGTTTTCCGCTTGTCTCTTTAAGTTTAAAGTTTTTAGTAAATGAACGAGTATCGTATCTGTTAGGTCTATCTACAATATCCATTCTTTCAATTTGTTTAAGTTTAGATAGTGCCATTTTTGCTTTTGTTGGTTTATACCTAAATCTATCTGCAATTTGTCTTAAGCGCTTTATCTCTGCTTGTTGGTATTCATAGTCTTTTAGCTGCTTTTCGTAACGTTCTTTCTTTTGTATTTCGTATGAGGAATAGTTTCCTGTGTATAGAGTAAACGCAGCATATTCTATCTCATATACTTTGTTTACAATTTTATCTAAAAACATTCTATCATGAGATACAATGATTAATGCATTTTTATATCTAGATAAATACTTTTCTAGCCACTCTATTGTTGTTACATCTAAATGGTTAGTAGGCTCATCTAGTATAAGTAAATCTGGTTTTGAAAGGATAAGCCTAATTAATGCAATTTTAGTTTTTTGTCCACCAGAAAAGTCTTTGATTTGCTTTTGCATATCTTCTTTTGAAAAGCCAAATTTTAGTATTGCTGTTTCATATTCTTTTTTATATGTATATCCATCTAAGGCTTCAAAACGTTCTAGTGTTTTGGAATATTCACCAGCAAGACTTTGTGCTTGTTTTTCATCTATGTTTGACTCCATCTGCTTTTGGATACTTTTTAGTTTTTCTTCTAGCTCAATTATATCTTTGTATACACTACGTATTTCTTCTTCCATAGAAATAGTCTCATCTTTAAATTGTATTTGCTTCAAATACCCAATAGAAAGATTGTTTTGACGTACTATTTGGAACTTGTTTTGGCCTATTCCTTCTTCAAACATATCATTGTCTATTAATGCTTTTAAGAAGGTTGTTTTTCCACATCCGTTTCTTCCTACAATAGCAATTTTATCTGTTGTGTTAACTTCAAAATTTATCTCTTCTAGTAGCGTGTTATCTCCAAAAGATATTGCGGCATTTTGTATTTTGTAGTTCATGGCTCTCCTTTCTTTTTAATTCTTTGTTTTACCTTAGTATTATACCAAATAATTGCTGATTTTTAAAGCTTTATCGTATTTTGAGCAAAAAAATAAACCTTGTATAAACAAGGTCTATTTGTTATCTCAATATTATTTCTTCAGGTAGTGGGTGAGATAAAAACCATAAAGTTGATGCACTATAGCAATAAGCACCAGATTGTGTAAGAACCACAAGATCTCCAATTCTTGCATTCTCTATATATTCATCCCAAGATATCTTATCTTCAGTCATACATAAAGGGCCTTCAATATCTACTTTTTCATTTTGTACTATTGATTGTCCTTTATATACATCTGGTATATTTCTTTCAATGATATATACAGGATGTTTTCTATCTGTTGCAATTGGAAGTCTCATGTGATTTACACCACCAGCACATACTATATGCTTTTGTCCTTTACAGTCTTTGATATCTACAATCTCTGTTACATAGTATCCAGCACTTCCTACTATATACTTTCCAAGTTCTAGTATCATTTCTTTGTTTTCGAAACCATATTCGTGTACTAATTTATCTAGACCTTCAAAAAAGCTTTTTGTGTCAAACTCTTTATTCTCTTTTGTATAGTCTAGTCCAAATCCTCCACCAAAGTCTAAAACTTGAATATTTGGTATAATAGGTTCAATTTCTTTAACGTACTTGAAAACATTTTCTGCATATTTTAGAAGTACGTTATAATCTAGTACTCCGTCTGCTGCAAATACGTGTAATCCACAAACATTAAGATGAGATAATTTTTGGATTTCTTTAAAAGTGTCTAAGAATACTTTTTGGTCAATTCCAAGCTTTGTGCTTATACCTGCCATGTGCTCAGATGCACCATCTAAAAAGTAATCTATATTAACTCTCAAAAGAATATCTACTTTATCTACGTTTAGCTTTTGAGCAATTTCGTTTATTCTAATTGCTTCAACTAAAGACTCAACATTGATAAATCTTATCTTATCTCTTACTACTCTTTCAAGTTCTGCTGAAGTTTTTCCAGGCCCTGTAAATAGTATTCTGTCTGTAGATTCAAGCCCTGAATCTAGTGCAATATCTAGCTCTCCCGTGGAGGCTATCTCGATGCCTTTTACACATTCGTGACTCAAAACATGTGAGATAACCTCTTTGTTTGGGTTAGCTTTCATTGCATAGTATAGTGATACGTTTTTACCTGCATAATTTTGAATTTGTTTAATCTGTCTTGATATTTGAGCTAAATCATAAAAATAGCATGTTGGATTGTCTATGATACGTTTATCTTTTTTAAAATAATCTAGAATTCTTTTCTTCACTTCATTATTCATAACAAAATCCTCCTATCTTTCATCATGATCATCTCCTGGGTGTTTCCCGTCTTAAGACTTTCTGCGGTCCTCCGTTTGATCCTGGACCTGTGGCTCCTCCAGGTCCACTAAAGGGGTTTCGACGCGCCTTCTGTTCTCGATATTCATCGTAATTTCCAATGAAATCTGCAATCTCACCATCCTCAAGTTCTGCAACTCTATTTGCTACTTTATTTATGAAATATCTATCGTGTGATACAAATATTTCAGTTCCAGCAAATTCTGCTAAAGCTTTTTCTAATGCTTCTCTACTTCTAATATCTAAATGGTTTGTTGGCTCATCTAGAATAAGTAAATTAACATCATCTTGAACAAGTTCAGCAAATTTAAGTCTAACTTTTTCTCCACCAGATAGTGATGATAATCTTTTAAATACATCATCTGATTTAAAGCCATAAGCAGCTAAGGTAGAACGAAC
>JAEEGL016283637.1_pt1 | contig 10176 bp, 7 predicted proteins | sample 9134231 | NCBI WGS metagenome assembly JAEEGL01 (sample SAMN16246548, study PRJNA631951) | gut metagenome | biome: gut microbiome; feature: rumen; material: fiber-attached | host: Bos | place: Iran: Karaj | collected 2018-10
AGTTCAATGGACTGCACAGGAAGGCAGGGATAGAATGTCAGAGATTCGACGTTTTCAACAAGCTGCGTTGTCTGGAATCTGGCTGGCAAATAGTGATGTCCCATGTTCGACACCAGGCAAATGCCGTCATCAAAACTCCATACTCTCAAGTGCCTGTTTTTGAAGTTGATTATATCATAGAACCTGTAATCTTTCCCTCGTACTGGGAATGTAGCATATTGCCTGAACAACTTTACACAGTCTAGCCAGAAAGCAGCATCGGGCTTTGCGTCAGGCAGGGAATGCCAGAAACGAAGTGTCTCCGTCTCAGTTGTGGGCATTAGTTCACTTTGCATGGAGGCAAGGCGATGAGATTCACTCCATACTTCAGCTCCAAACACATCACCCTCTAGCATGCCGACACAAAAAACTGGAGACTTGCGGCACAGAATGTGCATTAACTTTTCCTTTGCCCAAAACGCGGGGTGTACTATCAGAAGTGGCGCATCTGGCAATTTGTCAGCACCAGCCATTGTGCCTGACCAGGCAAGGGGCAGGCCATTTGCCAGCAGATGCGCCAGTACTGAGTTGGTGTTGCAACGTCTGTTGCGAGCGTATGCCTCAATCTCTCGCTCCATTGCCTCGGAATCCCAAACCAGCAACGGCGATTCCGGAGTGCCCTTGGGCAGGCTGAAGGCCATGTCCCAAGTTTTGTCCATAATGTGCCATTCTTCAGCGGATATGCCATCGGACAAGCAGCACTCCACGCCTTCAACGCAGGTCTTGCCTGTATCCGCAAATTTCATCGTGGCCATGCTGAATATTTCAGTTGCAAGCATAGGAGGCGTATGCCGCAGGACACAGTACTGCTCCTGGTCATCCTTGACACAATGCAGCTGTATCAGCTTTGTGCCTGGCAATGCAGCCTTAAGGCACAGCAACGTGGCGCGATTCCTGTCCAACATGGAGGTATCCTCTCCATCGTTCCACCCTTCCAGGTCAACCGTGCCCGCGCTGCTTTCCACAATCAAGGCATAAAGATTGCAGTCACGGAGCGTCTGATAGTCCGTGGCGTATCGCCAAATTGCCTCCATTGGGTCTTTGCACCAGGCGCTGAGACAGGCTAGCAACTTGCCAGCATTATGCACGGCTCCAGCCGCCTTTTTAAGGAAGGAGCTTTGGCATGCCGTCAGAAAACGGCACCATTCCAGACGATGTTTTGAGATGATGAACTGCGCTTGTTCTGGAACGTCCGCCTCTGGCATCGAAATGCCGTATTCCTGCCCGAAACGCGCCAAGGTCTCAGGTGAGAACTCAGCCTCAATCAGTGAGCCGCGGGATGTGTTAAGACCATCCCCGAACATGAAACCTGCAAAGTCAAAGTCCTTGAGGAAAAGCTCCAGCTGCCTGGCAAAGAAATCTTCATAAGAAGTGCCATCAACAAAGCGCTTCCATGGGCAGATGCAGGGCGAGAGCCTGCCATCCGAAAGCCTCATCCACAGTTCTTTGTGCTGTTCAGCCCAGCTGTCATATTGGGTTAGATTACGCGCCTTAGCGTCTTCCTTGGTGTCAATGCCGTTGAACAGGCATAAAAACGTCCCAATGCCATGTCTTTTCAATTCAGCCAGCAGCCCTTTCAGCTGAGATGCCCGCCACTCCTGGCGTTGACGCTCCTGATTGTAGGGACGCGCCTTGTAGGAACTGAAGCCAGGCAAAAACGCAAAGTCAGCCCTGCCTGGCACATAGGCGTTGATCACCTCGCAGGAATGGGACAGCAGAACCACAAAATCAGGCTTCCTCGCCTGTCGCGACAGAAAATCCCCTACGCCAAAATCGGCTTGCTCATTGTCAAAGCCAATAAGCTCAATCCAGCACCATTTTTCCCAATCTGACATGTCGATGCAGGGAGCTATTTCTCGTATTCGCTTCTTTCGGAAGTATTGTACCCCGCCATCAATGAGTATTTTTTCTGGGTTACAGTTATCCCTGGATTGCCCACTGGCGCAGTGGGATATGTGAGATGATGCAAGTAACCATGCCCCTCTGCATGTCCGTCCATATAGCACGCATTGGCCTTGCCTTCAGGAATGACAGAGGGTTCGCCACCATACGCGCGGGTCGTATCGAAGCCGCCATGGCGATAGCAGAATGTGCCTGGGCAATGAAGCCCATTATTCGCTGACGCTGATGAATCGGCTGCAAATATGGCTATTGACGGGGTGATAAGGCAGGTACGCCTTCTGGCAAAATACATTTGATTGTCTAATTTACGCCCTCCCGCAAGATACCAGTTAATCGTATAGTGAGTGGTGGTGTAAACCTGAAGGTTGGCATCGGCGCCAGGGCAGACGAATGTGGAGTTTACCCCATTCTTGTAATTGCCATCGTATGATGTGCCCCAACCTGCATAGCGTGTGCTTTTGGAGCCTCCATTGGTCTTTCCTGTAAGAATCATGTACCACTGGTCTTTTGAGGAATCATATCCTGGCATGTAGCCTGGAACTATCCACTCATCGTTGTCATCCGAATAGAGAATCTGCGCAGTTCCAATGGCCTTGAGATTGTTGATGCAAGATATGGATCTTGCCTTGTCACGTGCCTTGCTCAATGCAGGCAACAACATAGCCGCCAGGATGGCGATGATCGCTATGACAACCAGCAGTTCAATCAACGTAAATGCATTTTTCTGCTTCATTTCTATCTCCTAATCTTATTTTGACGCAATCATTCCAGATTGGTAAAATTATATAAAAAGGAACACCTTGTCGCAATGCCATAGAAATGACATAAATAACACAAAACGGACATTTTAAGTTCTCTATGGAGGTAGCCAGCGCGTCCCGCGCTGGCTATCCCTTTCCAGCGCGGGACGCGCTGGCTACCCCCGCAGCTCCAATCACATGCAGTTATTGTCCTTGAGGAACTGCAGGAACTGCTCGGTGTTCATCTTGCGTTTCACATCCAGGCACTGGAAAGAAATAACGTCCAGCCCTTCCTTGAATGTCAGATCAAAGGAAACCCCTGCGGCAGCGCCATAGAAGAAGCGGCCTTTTGCCAGTTGGGCAGGATCCAGTTTGAAGAAACTGGGACTGTTGATTTTCTGCTTGTCCTCTGCTGAAATATACACTGTATCATACATTACAAAACTGGTGTCGTCTGGCTGTATGTTCGTCCATCCGCTTTTGCCCTTCTCCCTAGCATAAGTCCTGGCTGGCGTCTTGAGTTCGCGCTTGTAACTGTTGTTCTTCATACCATCCACATTCGGCGCAACTGTCATCTTCAACTGCACGCCAGCAGGCAATTTCTCGCCTGCGTTGAATGGAAGCCACTCCACATGGAGCAAGGGGGACTTGTCATCCATGAACACCTTCATCCACAACTTGCATCCATTGAAATTGTAGATTGCCTTTACACCAGCGCAATTGCCTTCTTTGTAGGTCTGTATGTCCTTGGGCTCCAGTTCACTGGAGGCAATACCGCCCACCACCAAATCAAACCAACCACGGCGACGGAAGCCATTCCAGAAATGAGGCTCGGGCAAACCAATCAGAACCTGCTCCTCACTCTTCTGTGTGGGCTTTACCCATTGGAAATACAGCAGATAACTCTGTGTCTGCCGTTTCAACTCATAATACTGCCCCTTGTCGTATTCCTTGCTATGCTTGTGGTAACTGCGACTTGCCTTGGTAACCTCTGGCATCTGCGCGAAAATGCAAACACCAAACAACAATATCAGAGAAATGTACTTTTTCATAGTGGTTAGTGGACTGTGGACTGTGGACTGTGAACTGTGGACTATGAAAAACTGCAATAAGCAATCTTTGGCAGCAGACAACGAACTGTCCACTGTTCACTGTCCACTGTCCACTTTTATTTTTCATCTCCCTTGCCCATAAATTTCAACAGGGCAAAGAGTTCTATGTTATGATTGTTACCCATGTTGATGGAGAATGCATTGCCCAAGCGAGGCGAAGTAGCAGTCTCCGCATCGGTCACTATCACATTGAAGAACCAACTGCGATACGGCCTTGGTACAGGCTTGCCATTCAGCCCATCGAATGGAATGAACATCTCTGTTGACCAGCCATCCTCGCCCAAGTGCGAGGCGCATTTGAAGCCAGGACACCTCCACTTTCCGTCATATCCCGCCTCAATTGGCTTCAGGCGGCGGCTGCCCTGGGCACTGTCGCCATTTGGATTGCTGGCGAAATGGAAAAACTCCTCCTTGCCGCGTCCAGGCGACAAGAGCAACTCCATATGGTCGCTTTTCATCCATACATCCAATGGCACGGAACTGGTTTTACCGTCTTCCTTGCAGGAAAGCCAGATGCCCTTGTCATTCCAAAGTATGCGAACCTCCTGCTTGCGGGCCGAAACGCGGTCATTCCCCTGATAGTCACGCAGAGGCATATCGACTGCCAGTTCCCAACAGGCCTCGTCTACCTTGCCATCAATGACAGGTTCCACGCCTTCTGGAAGCCTGTATGCGCGGTATGTATTCAGCACCTTTGTAAGATATGCACGGCTTGCCACAAACTCTTTTTTCCATGGTTCTGCAAAAAAGTCCAGCCTCATGCGCTCAATGCTACCCTCCGCAGTTGCCTTGTATGCCTTGTCCAGCAGGTCTTCCAGTTGCTTCACTATGGTGAGGTTGTAGGCATTGTAAAGGTTTGAAGGCGGCACGGAGGTGGCCGCAAGACTTGTCAGCGAAGGTATCAGCACCTTTTCCCAGCGTTCCCGCACCAGATTATAGAACTCACGCAGATGCTTTCCTGCAACAGGGCCATACAGCAGTTCCCAGTGCTCGTCAACCATGGCGTCCGTGTCGCAGTCTGGATTCCACATGGCCCTGTAAACAGGATAATACGAATAGTAGAAATGCCAATCGCAACCACCAGCATCCAGCATCAATCCCTCGTCGGAAATATATGGCTTCAGCAGTTGGAGCAACTCTTTCATGTATGCACCTTGTATGCCCTTGGAGTACGCATTGGTCTGAATGCCATACCAATATGCGTTGATGGGCTTGCCAAAGACCTTGCACCAGCGGCTGTACACGTCAACATAGTTTTTACGCGCCAAGGGCGAGCGCACCAGCGCAGGAGTGCCGATGTCCAGTTTGGGGCAGAGATTTTTCGGCACGTTCTCGTATGTTTTCACTGGTGGATATGAGTAGTTGTGGTACAGGCTGAAGCCGATTTTCTTGCCAGGCAGACGCTCCTCCACCTGACGACCCAAATCAATCCAGAAATGCATGTACAAATCGGAATACTTGCCCGTGCGCGGCCCGCCTTCCTTCGCCTTGAATATATACGGGCGTGAACGCTCGTTCTCCAGATTATTCACAAATGTGTCACACTGGCCGAACAGCACATATTCAGAGTTGGGTGCATGCTGCCTACCCCAAGGGGCACGCCACTTGCCGTTGCTTTCATAGAACTTAACAAAACAATCCACCAGCAACTTGGTAAAGGCTGGATTGGTCACGTCAAAGTAATTACCTATGTGTGTATTTGGGAGGAAATAACGATGCCCAGCCTCGTCAGTGAAGAAAATGTCGTCAATTTTATCGGGAAACACCTTTGCCATCGCCATGGGGTCAGGGCTGTGGCCTGAAATATAGCGAGTGGAAATGGCCATTCGCCAGGAGTGCTCAATCTGCATATTGTTGTTCTTGGCGACGCCTTTCCATGGGAAGTTGCGCTTAAACATGCCCTCCACCGCCCAGTTGTAGCGTTCCTTGTAGCGTGGATGGTCAGTCCAGGAGCAAGGTTGCAACTCCAGGTCCTTGAATGGCTGTGCAACGGTGCCAATACCAGCGTAGTAGTACCTCATGCCCAGCACGCGCTCGCAGAAGTCGTATGCGCCATTGGCGGTGCCGTTCATGCGGTAGCGGTACCAGTCCATTGTGTTGTATGTTCCTGGCACTAGGCTGCCATCGTTTCCACAGATTACCACGCCCTTGTCAAATGTTCGCAACACATAGCCTTCGCATGGCAACTTGCCAGGGACAATGCCCAATGCCTTGGAATACGGAGTGTCGCCAACAGCAATCAGCAGCGGATATTTTGCCAGTTCTGGGGAATTGGGCGGCAGCACCACAGGCACCTTGCCCACACTGCGCTCGAAAGCATCCTTCAACGCTTCCGCCGCCAAATTGCCCGACTTGCGCACTGCGAATTTCGTGCTCGTTTCAGTTTCAGGGTCATAGACGATGGCAAATTGCAACTCGCCATTTTTGACCAACTGCAAAGGCGCATGCTTCGACGCCTCGAGAAACTCCACCTTGTTCAATGACGGCTTTTCCAACTGAAGGGCAAACGCCACATTCAACAAAAACAAGGACAAAAACGCCAGGCACAATCTATGCATAAAAACACTCCCTTTATCAAATCAAAACGCGACGCCCAGAGAGGCGGTGCTAGTCCATCCTCCGCTAGTCACTCCCCTGTACTGAGCCTTGGTCCAAGTCTCCACATGCCCGTCCCCAAACGCCAGATTGGTGCGGTCCCTGTGCCTGACGAATGACACGCACTTACCGCTGTTGTAAACGTATGGAAAGCCATACACAGTGTTTGTATTAGTTTCGTCCCAGCTGGTGTCAGCATTCACCGAATCCGCAATGAAAATCTTCTCAGAGACCCTGCCAATGCCAGTCAATTTCCATGGGAACTTCTTCAGGCCCTGGCCATCGGACCAATAATCCTGGCCGCCGATAAAATAGTGCATCAGACCATAATACCCCAGGGACATCGTATATGTTCTGGAGCCATTGTTGTATGTGTAGTAATATGGCGAGGCAGGGCAATGTGTGAATCCCTTCACGTCGCTGCCTGGATAAACCGCGTAATTGAAGTTGTTGTTGCTGTTGTATGACACAAAATGCAGATTGAGATAGTCCCGCATGAAAAAGTACATATTGGCTCCCGTCGGCTTAAAGCCTCGGTTAGTTTTATTTGCCTTTTCCGTCCCCACCAAGTCAGGCATCATCAAATCATCCTCGTCCATGGTGTACATCAAGTAACACTGCATAACCTGCTTCAGGTTGCTTTCGCAACTCACTAGTTTTGATTTATGCCGCGCATTCGCCAAAGCAGGAAGCAGCATTGCTGCCAATATGGCAATTATTGCAATTACAACAAGCAACTCAATCAATGTAAAATTACGTTTCATAATAAACACTCTCTGTTTAATTTTATGAGTTAAAGTCTCCTCAGCAAAGAAGAAAAAGTGCGCCTATCAATTAAAAGCCCACGCCCAGCATGGCTGAATTGGTCCACCCCGCATTCACCACAGCCCTGTATTCTTGCCTTGACCAGGTTTCCACATGCCCGTCACCAAACGCCAGATTCGCACGGTCCCTATGCCTGACAAATGAAATGTTCTGACCACTGTTGTAAACCATCGGGTAGCCGCTACCCTTGTTTGGATCAGTGCTGTCCCATTTGCCCTCCGCATAAACTGAATCCGCAAGAAAGACCTTCTCGGACGCCCTTCCTATGCCTGTCAATTTCCAAGGGAATTTCTTGAGGCCAGCACCTGTGCTCCAATAATCGTCGCCGCCCACGAAGTAACTCATCAATCCGTAAAATCCCAGATACATTGTGTAAGTCCTCGAGCCACTGCTAGTGGAATATGTGTAGTAATACGGCGAAGCAGGACAATGCGTGAAGCCCTTCACATCGTGGCCATCGTAAATTGCATAATTGTAGTTGTCATTTTCTGGCTTTGACACTACATGCAGATTCAGATAAGTTCTCATGAACCAGTAAATATTTGCGCCCTTCGGTCCAAAGCCACGGTTTGTGTGAGTGGCGCTGTCCGCCTTCACAATGTACGGCATCATCACATCGTCCTCATCCATAGTGTACATCAGATAGCACTGCATCACCTGCTTCAGATTGCTTGTGCAACTCACCAATTTGGACTTATGCCGCGCATTCGCCAATGCAGGCAACAGCATGGCGGCCAATATTGCGATTATAGCTATGACCACCAGTAACTCAATCAGTGTAAAGTCGCGTCTCATTTGAATTTTCCTAATGGTTGTAAAAAAAGCCCTATGAACACACTTATTGTAATTCTATCAAAAACAAAAATGAATTTCAAGTGCCAAATCGCAATTTTAAATTTCAAAAGCTAAACTTAATGGTAGCACAATGCCGAAATGCTGCGCCAGCGCGTCCTGCAAATCTTGCTCGCTGTATAGGAAGCGCTTTTCGCTGGTACCATCAGGAAGCCCCACATTAAGCAGAGGTTTCATTGCGGCGGTCTGCGGGTCAATGGCGCTGTAGATGCTGTTGCGCCCATTCTCAGTTGGGATATGCACCATTATCTTCTTGGTGAAAATTGAATCCGGATGCTTCATGCAGTAGAAATGCACGTATGTGAAGTCAATGTTCTGCTGGGGCGCCAAGTCAAACGAGAAGAAATTGACGTACTTGCCGCCCTCTTCACGCTGCACCACGTAGTACAGCACCTCATCCTGCACAATCCTATAGTTGAAGCCCTCACGTGGCTGCACCAAATCATACTGGAACGCCAGAGGCGTAAGCGGTGCGCGCTGTCCCACTGCTACATCCGTGATAAAATCGCCATCAGGAAACTTCACGCGAATCACGCGGTGCCTGCGGGCTGGAACCTCCAATGGATCAAGATACAGCCAGCGCCCAAAATACTCCTCCACCTCATAGCCAAGTTGCCGCAGAAGCCAGGCATAAAGCCCGTTTATCTCAAAGCAATAGCCGCCCCTATGACGCAGGACTATCTTGTCATAGAGTTCCTCCATCGCCAAGGTGAAATCCCGCCCGTAGTAGATGTCCAGATTCTCGTATGGCACGCTCATCAAATGTGCGCGCTGCAAGGCAACGAGGTTCTCCTTGGTAGGCTTCGTATCGCCAGTATAATTGATGCGCTGAAGATATTTTTCAACTGAAAGTTCCATTTAAAATCTCCTAATGCTGGTCTTTTGCCATGAACATCTGCACTACTGTGGATATTCCTACTATAACCGCGCAGCATGCGAATATACCCGATATATCCAGGCATTTCGACATAAGCCCCGCGCAGAATGGCGCCACCGTACTGGAAATGCCCACCATCGCCTCGTTGATAGACACATAGAAGCCACCCTTGGTGGGATGCACCAGCGCCAGGAACACAAACCTGAAATAAAACGCACAGGAGAATATGCCATATAAAATTGTTGACAGGTACAGCAAAGGCAGGCTATGCAAATACCCCACACCCAAAAAACCTATTGCACCGCAAAGCCCTGTCAGCAACAAGGGCAATCTATTGTACATCCACAACTTGCCCCTGATAAGCATAAGTCCCATCAATGCCTGTACATAACTTACCATGGCAAGCACCATCGCGCTGTTGAAACGGCTCAGTCCCAGTTCCACTGCCCGCGCAGGCTCCATTGTACGCAGTATTGAGATGGTAAATGTACCAAGAAAACCACCTATCCAGCCCATGACGACCAAGTTGGGACGCCCCCTGTACAATGGCTCAACGCTGTTTTCAGCAATGTCCTGAGCCTGGTTTTGCTGAACAGGGGCCTCTTCATTGCCTCGGCAATACCTGTCAATCAACATCACGCCAATGGAGATCAGCATTGCAAATGCGGCATTGATGCCGTAGCTTATGCGCCAGTCCATCACGCCGAATATGAATGGTCCCAGTCCCAGGCCCAGGCTCCAGGCAGCAGTGTAAAGCGCAGTGGAGCGCACCAAGCCATTTGCTTGCCCTTTCTCCAGGCATTTCATAAAGACCTGGAATGCCGTGCAGTACAATGCGCCAGATATGCCCAGGCCCGCCATCCACGCAAACTGCATATTCAGTGACGGCATCACAATGGCGCCAATCATAGTGCCCATCAGCATAAGCGAGGCCACGCATATCATCTTAGCGGAACGCGCCTCTGTGACAAAACGCCCCACCACAAGCGAGGTCACGGAATACATGAACGCCCACATCACCATGGTACCAGTGATAAGCATCTTGGAGGCATGCGCCTCCGCAAAACGCTGTGCCGTAATGAAAAACATACCACCATTCATTATGTTGATAAGAATGGGAAAAATGTACGCCAAATAATGCATAAAAACTCCTTGTTCTTGGGGAGGGGGAAGGGTCGTTGCCCCTTCCCCCTCCCCCCCCCACCTCTATCCCTTACTGCGCGTTTTCCGTTTC
>JAEEGL016612188.1_pt1 | contig 10176 bp, 7 predicted proteins | sample 9134231 | NCBI WGS metagenome assembly JAEEGL01 (sample SAMN16246548, study PRJNA631951) | gut metagenome | biome: gut microbiome; feature: rumen; material: fiber-attached | host: Bos | place: Iran: Karaj | collected 2018-10
CCTGTTTACCTTGACGATATCGATCACATCATCGGAATCATGCACATCAGAGATGCCATGAAAAAGCTCTCTGCGGAGACGGATGAAGAGCTTCCGCTAAGGAAGATAAAAGGACTTCTCCGTCAGCCCAAGTTTGTTCCCGAGACCAGGAATATTGATTCTCTTTTCCACAGCATGCAGTCATCCAAGACACAGATGGTCATTGTTATTGACGAATATGGCCAGACGGCAGGCCTGGTTACCATGGAGGATATCCTTGAGGAGATCGTTGGTAACATCATGGACGAGTACGACGAGGATGAGAACTATATCAAACCCACAAGGAATCCTATGGAGTTTACTGTAGATGGCAAGACTCCGCTGGAGGTACTTGAAAAGAGATTTAATATCTCTTTTGGTGAAAGCGAATTCGAAACCTTAAACGGCTATCTTATCTCCAAGCTTGATAAGATCCCTGATTCAGACGAGGAATTCGAGACCACAGTAAATGGCTATAATTTCAAGATCCTTTCCGTTCAGAACCACATGGTGGCAAGTGTTCTTTTGACAAAGCTTACTGAGGAGACTGAAGAGAAAGAGGACGAAGAATTAGAAATAGCAAAATAAGTAAACGTTTTATGAAAGGAAGTTTTTATGTCAGGACATTCAAAATTTGCAAACATCAAACACAAAAAAGAAAAGAATGATGCTGCAAAGGGCAAGATTTTTACAATTATCGGTAGAGAGATCGCCGTTGCAGTTAAAGAGGGCGGACCTGATCCTGCCAACAATTTCAAGCTTGCTCAGGTAATTGCCAAGGCTAAGGCTAACAACATGCCTAACGATACTATCGATCGTGGTATCAAAAAAGCTTCAGGCGCCGAAGGTAATGTGGATTACAAGAACATTACTTACGAAGGATATGGTCCTGGCGGAACAGCCATTATCGTAGAAGCACTTACTGATAACCAGAACAGAACTGCATCCAACGTTAAGGCAGCATTTTCAAAGGGGAACGGAAATGTCGGAACACCTGGATGCGTATCATATATGTTTGACAACAAGGGCCAGATCCTTATCGATAAGGAAGAGTGCAGCATGTCTTCTGACGACCTTATGATGCTGGTTCTTGACGCCGGTGCTGACGATTTCAACGAAGAAGAGGACAGCTATGAGATCCTCACAACACCTGACAATTTCCAGGCTGTAGTTGAAGCTCTTAATAAAGAGAATATTGTCACAGCTTCTGCAGAGGTTACAATGATCCCTCAGAACTATGTGGCAGTTACAGATCCTGAGAACGTTAAGTTCCTTACAAGGATACTTGATCTTCTTGAAGAGGATGATGACGTTCAGGCTGTATATCACAACTGGGAAGAGCCAGAAGAATAAAAATAAAAAATTGACGGGGGTCCTAAAAATGAAACTAAGGCGAACATGGCCTGCAATATGCATCTGGGCAGTATTCCTACTTTTTGACATTGTGATGGTGGCGAGTTTATGTTTCTTTTTAGGACTTTTTCCATCTGATAAAGCCTTATATTTTAGCGGCTGCATTGCAGCATTAAGCGTTCTTGTGATGTCTGTTATCACAATTCTCCTTGGCAAACTCAGCGACGGAATAGATTTTATCAGTCTTCGTGAAAAGACATTTTTCAAGATTCTCTATCCATCCCTCATAGTGCTGATCATTGGCGCAGGTGTTTATTACAGAGTGGATACATTATCGTCAACTGCGGGGGATATTGTTGGAAAATACAGCCTTTATGAGAATGCCATGATCGGGGGGCAGAACGTAACTGCGGAGTACGATCTGTTGTCTGTTGTTTATTCCGCGATACTTAAAGGGATTCTGTTTTTCACAGGAAATATCATTTCTGTTCCATTCTTTTTCCAGATAGCATGCTTTACTATTTTCATGATCTGCGGCTTTTTTACAGTGAAAAAGCTGCTTGGGAAGGCTGCGGCTTTTGTGTTTGCAGCTTATGTGGCTTTTATGCCCATTTTCACAACCAGCTTTACGGGGCTTACTCTTTCAACTGACTATCTGTTCATGGCTATGTTTGGAATAGAGTTCCTTGTTGTGGCACTTTACCTTGAAGGGTCATATAAAGGAATCTATACTTCACCCTGGTATCTGATCTGGTATCTGATCGTTGGAGCGGTAGTGGGCTTTATGGCCTATGTGGATGCCGGGACCATTATCATGATCCTGCCGTTCCTTATAGCTGTTTTATTCCTGTGCGGAAGAGATTACAGATATGATCTGGTCAGGCTCGTATTTGTTACCCTTGTTGCAATTGCCATGTTTTTGGGGATGATAATCCAGGAGCAGGGTATGGACATGATTGGGGAGAGGCTGAATAACTGGGCTTCCTACTACTTCCATAACCTTAATACCTTCAGTATGTTCTGGATCTATACAGACCATAAGATCCTTTACCTTATTACTGCAGTTGCAATGTCAGGCGTAATTGTCGGTTTCTGGAAAAACCGCAAGTTTGAAAGAGTATCACCATGGCTTTTGTCCATGCTGTTTATCTTTGCCACAGTTCCGTTTATGGGTGCAACCAGAATGAACACCCAGGCATTTGTAACTGTGTATTATGCTTTCATTCTTGGCTGTGTGGCATCACTTATTATTACTCCGTCAGAGGAAATCGGAGAGTATGTTGCTCCGGAGTTATCCAGAGAGGACCTTGAAAAAATGGAGCAGATGTCTAAGGCTCCTGATGAGATCTCTGATGATTCTGAATCACAGGAAAGCGAAACACAAACTACATCCGGCATTTCAGATGTAGTTACTCCCGAAACAGAATCTGAGGATAAAAACTTCACCACTGCCGAGGTTGAGACTGAAGAAGATGTTGAGGCAGTGGTACCTGATCAGGATGTTCCATATGAGCCTGAACCTGAACCGGAACCCAGACAGCGCTTCGTTCCTGAGGGTATGGTCCTTCCTGAAGATGATGAGGATGCTGACCTGACTCCTCGCATGAAGATGCCGGCATTTTCAGGTGCTATTGGCCTTATGGCTGCCGGTGAGAAACTTAAGGTTATGTCTAAGGAATCCGAGCCGGAACCAGAGCCGGTACCAGAGCCTAAGGACGACTTTGATATAGAATTTACTGCCGGGGATGATTTTGATATCTGATTTATGGTTCACATCCCGACTTTAGATACATTTGAATAACACATAAATAAGAGAGGACACATCACATGAGATTAGAAGATTTATCTTCATATGAAATAATTGAGAGGCGACGCATCGACGACCTTAATTCGGAGAGCTTGCTTATGAGGCACAAAAAGACCGGTGCCAGAGTAGCTCTTTTGTCCAATGATGAGGAAAACAAGGTCTTCGCCATTGGCTTTCGGACTCCGCCCAAGAACTCCACAGGCGTGGCTCACATAATTGAGCACACTGTTCTTTGCGGATCCAAGAACTTCCCGGTAAAGGATCCCTTTGTTGAACTGGTCAAAGGCTCTCTTAACACATTCCTCAATGCAATGACTTATCCTGACAAGACCGTGTATCCGGTTGCAAGCTGCAATGATGCAGACTTCCAGAATCTGATGCACGTTTATCTTGACGCTGTTTTTTATCCAAATATTTATAAGACCGACAAGATCTTCAAGCAGGAAGGCTGGCACTATGAGATGGAGGATGAGAAGTCAGACCTTACCATCAACGGTGTCGTTTACAACGAGATGAAGGGAGCTTTTTCATCTCCGGATGATGTTCTGACAAGAGAGATCATGAATTCTCTTTACCCCGATATCACCTATGGTATTGAGTCGGGAGGAGACCCGGACGTTATTCCGGAGCTTACATATGAAGAGTACCTTGATTTCCACAGAAGCTTCTATCATCCATCCAACAGCTATATCTATATGTACGGAAACATGGATATGGCAGAAAAGCTGGATTATATCGACAAGAACTACCTTTCAAAGTTTGATCAGATAGAGGTTGACTCAAAAATTGACTTCCAGAAGGCCTTTGATGAGCCAAGACTTGTTAAGAAGGCTTATCCTGTGCTTCCTGAGGATGAGATCAAAAAGAACACATATCTTTCCTATAACTGCAGTGTTGGCTCAACCCTTGATAAGAAGCTCTATATCGCCTTTGATATTCTTGATTATGCCCTGTGCTCAGCACCGGGTGCTCCGATCAAGAAGGCGCTTATCGACAAGGGGATTGGCCAGGATGTTTACAGTGACTACGACAATGGAATCCAGCAGCCTATTTTCTCAATTGTTGCCAAGAATGCAGACTCGGACCAGAAGGAAGAGTTTGTAAGCACCATAAGAGAGGTCCTTAAGGAACAGGTTGAAAAGGGAATTGACAAGAAATCCCTTCTTGCAGGTCTTTCCTATGACGAGTTCAAATACAGAGAAGCTGACTTTGGCAGATATCCCAAGGGACTTTTGTATGGCCTTCAGGTATTTGACAGCTGGCTTTATGACGACAACAGTCCATGGCTGAATGTGGAGGCCAACGATACCTTCGCCCAGCTCAAAAAAGAGGCAGAGGGCAGATACTTTGAGGACCTTGTTCAGAAGTACCTATTGGACAACCCTCACAGAACCGTTGTAATGCTTGAGCCCGAGCAGGGACTTACGGAAAAGAAGGACGAGGCACTAAAGGCAAAGCTAAAAGCATACAGAGATTCACTTTCATCTGAAGAGATAGAGACAATCGTCAGGGAGACAAAAGAACTCAAGGCTTTCCAGGATGAAGAGGATGACCCGGCAGATCTTGCAAAGATCCCGCTTCTTACTCTTGCTGATATGAAGAAGGAGTCAGAGAAGTTTGTTTATGAGCTAAGAGATGCATCGGGCACGAAGGTTCTTTTCCATGACATCTTCACAAATGGAATCGCCTACATAAACTTTGTGTTTGACCTTGAAAATCTTGACCCGGAGCTTCTTCCGTACGCATCTTCACTTAAGAAGGTTCTTGGAATGTTAAATACCGAGAACTATGAGTATGGCGATCTCTACAACGAGATCAACATAAAGACCGGTGGAATCAGCGGCGCTATCAGCACCTACACTGATTCAGAGGATGTTACCAGATTTCAGACCAAGTTCGAGATCAGCGTAAAGGTTCTTCATGAGAACCTGGGCAATGCCTTTGAACTGGTAAAAGAAATCCTTACAAGGACCAGGTTCGATGATGTCACCAGGTTAAAGGAGATTTTCTCAGAGCAGTATGCGCGCCTTCAGTCAGACCTTGCTTCAGCAGGCCACCAGAGCGCTGCCATAAGGGCTATGGGCTATGTTTCACCTGCGGCTTCGGTTTCTGACTCTACCAGCGGAATCGGATATTTCAGGCACCTTGAGAAGATAAATAAGGCTCTTGATACAGAGGATGGTGCAAAAGAGCTTATAGCTACCCTTAAGAGTCTTTGCAAAGTAATCTTCAGACCTGAGAATTTACTTGTAGATGTTACAGGTACTTCGAAGGAATATGATGGAATCGAAGAGGAAACAAAGAAATTTGTAACAGCTCTTTATACTGATGAGGTATCAAGAGGAGCTCTTAACATAAAGACAAACAAGAGAAACGAAGGCTTTAAAACTGCAGGACAGGTACAGTATGTATGCAGAGCCGGCAACTTTGCTTCCAAGGGACTTAAGTACAGCGGAGCGTTAAGGGTCCTTAAGGTTATGATGAGCTATGATTACCTCTGGAAGAACATCAGAGTTCTGGGCGGTGCCTACGGATGTATGTGCAGCTTTGCCAAGAATGGCGATGCGGCTTTTGTGACCTACAGAGATCCAAACCTTCAGAACAGTATCGATGTATTTGAGAAGGCTGCTGACTATCTTGAGAGCTTTGATGATGATGACAGAGCTATCCTTCAGTATATCATCGGAGCAATCTCTGATCTGGATACACCTAAGACTCCATCAGCCAAGGGCTCCTACGGACTTACAGCTTATCTTTGCAATGCCAGGATGGATAACATCCAGAAGAACAGGGATGAGCTTCTTGGAACAACAAGAGAGACAATAAGAGGCCTTGCAGAGTATGTTAAGGCGTTTATGTCAGATAATTGTCTGTGCGTGATCGGTTCTGCTGAGAAGATTGAAGAGAGCAAAGAGCTTTTTGACAACGTGGAACAGCTGATAGGACGCTGATAACTATTTTTATCTTAATCGGAATAATTATGGGGGAATGGTTATGAAAAAGAGATATTGCTTAGTTAAGGGACTGGCAGCCGCCCTTGGATTGTCCCTGGTGCTTGCGGGATGTGGAAGCGCAGGCACTTCTTCACCGGCGAATTTTGCAAAAAGTGCCATGGATACAGCTTCTTATGGAGTTTATGAGGAGGCAGCAATGGCTGATGAAGCGCCTGTGGCCACCGAGGGCGCTGGCGAAGCGACGCAGTCAGTGGCTGATTCAAGCCGCAAGCTTATCACCACGGTGAACCTTACTGCTGAGACCGATGACCTTGATGTAACAATGGCAAATGTTGAGAAGAAGGTTAAGGAACTTGGCGGTTACATAGAATCCAGCAATATCTACAATGGTACCAGTTACTCAGGCTACAGCGATACCAGAAGCGCAGATCTCACTATCAGGGTTCCTGCGGTAAGCCTTGATGCATTTGTTGAATCCGTTGAGGGCAGCAATAACATCACAAGAAAGTCTGTTAATGTGGAGGATATCACTCTTTCATATGTGGACACCCAGTCCAGGAAAAATGCCCTTAAGACTGAGGAAGCAAGGTTACTTGAGATCCTTAAGTCCGCTGAGACAGTTGAAGATCTTGTAACAATTGAAGATAAGCTTGCTGATGTCAGATATGAGCTTGAGAGCATCGAGTCTCAACTTCGCAGTTATGACAACCGTATAGATTACAGCACTGTATATCTCAGCATCGAAGAAGTGGCAAGATTTACACCGGTTGAAAAAGAAAATGCCTTCACCAGAATGGGGAAGGGCTTTATGGAAAACCTTGCTGATGTTGGAACCGGGATAGTTGAATTCTTTGTATGGCTGGTTTCTCACCTTCCGGTGATAATGATCTTTATCCTCGTTATGGTGATAATTATTCTGATCATCAAAAAGGCTGATTCATCAGCTAAAAAGAAACGTATGAAAAAGATGGCAATGATGCAGCAGATGCCGGTTGCAGGCCAGGTCCCCGTGGCCGCGCCAAATCAGGCAGGCAATCAGAGCACTCCTGGAAATCAAGGAAATGAACCAAATGGAAACAAGTAATAGTTTTAAAACAGGGTTTATTACCCTCATAGGAAGACCAAATGTAGGAAAGTCCACACTGATGAATCACCTCATCGGACAGAAGATAGCCATAACTTCCAACAAGCCCCAGACCACCAGGAACAGGATCATGACTGTGTATACCGATGATCTGTGCCAGATGATCTTTCTGGACACTCCGGGACTTCATGACACCAGAAACAAGCTTGGGGAGTACATGACCAAGGTGGCCAGGTCAACTATTGATGAGGTGGACGTTATCATGTGGCTGGTAGAACCCAGCATCTACATAGGTGAGATGGAGAAGTCCATCATCGAGACCTTAAAGAGCAGCAAGAAGCCGGTTATCCTTGTTATCAACAAGATTGACACCGTTTCGGAGCAGGATCTTGATAAGTTTGAGAAGGCATATACCAGTCAGATGGATTTTGACAAAGTGGTCAAGGTTGCAGCACTTAAGGGCATCAATATAGATGAATGCAGGGATGCAATCAGACAGTTCCTTCCATTCGGACCTGCGTTTTATGATGAGGACACTTTGACGGATCAGCCTGAGAGGCAGATTGCAGCAGAGATCATCAGAGAGAAGGCGCTGCGCCTTTTGAGGGATGAGGTTCCACACGGTATAGCTGTGACCATAGAGAAGATGAGGGAGAGGGAAGATAATCCTCAGCTCATGGACATTGAAGCCACCATAATCTGCGAGAGGGATTCTCATAAAGGAATCATCATTGGAAAGGGCGGTTCTATGCTAAAGAAGATCGGCTCTACAGCCAGAAAAGACATTGAGGAATTGGTGGACTGCCAGGTGAATCTTCAGCTCTTTGTAAAGGTTCGGAGAGACTGGAGAGATGACAAGAATCAGCTCAAGAACTTTGGCTATGACTCTAAAAATTTCAACTAGGAGCTTAGATGCAGGATTTTGTTTCTGTAAGAGGAATAGTGTTAAAGCACAGTCCAAGCGGGGACTATGACTGGGTGGCCACCATATTTACAGCCGACAGAGGCAGGATAACGGCCTTTGCCAAGAGCGCAAGAAAGCCGGGCAACAGACTGGCGGGGTGCGTGGAACCTTTTTGCTTTGGAACCTTCAAGCTCTTTGTGGGAAAGAGTTCCTACAATATTATTGAGGCAGATATAGACAACTATTTTGAAGGCTTCAGGTCAGATCTTGAGGCAGCATGCTTTGGGACATATCTTTTAGAGCTGTCCTCCTATTACACCAGGGAAAATAATGAAGATGTGGAGCTTTTAAATCTCCTTTATCTTTCACTTAGAGCTCTTTTGACAAACACTATTCCAAATTCACTGGTCAGGTGTGTGTTTGAGCTAAGGGCCCTTATGATAGAGGGTGAGTATCCGGGTGAGCCTTCTGATATGGAGCTTTCTGATTCAACCAGATATGCTCTTTCCTTTATTGAGACTACGCCCCTTGAGAAGCTCTTTACCTTTAATCTTGCTTCTGAAGCACTTTCGGAACTTGCCAGGGTTACAAGGCGCTATAGGAACAGGTTTATCGACAGGCCTCTTAACAGCGCCCAGATGCTAGAGAGCTTTGATTCTCTCTATTGAAAAAGAAAAATGATTTGGATATAATTACCTTGTTTGTGAGGTGGGAAATTTGTTTTTAAATAGTTACAGAGCAGGCACTGGCGCTTTTAATAAAATAGTTATGGCAGGCAGCATGGGATTTATTATTGCGCTTACCATGTGTGGTTGTGGTCAGGAAAAAGAAAAGGTATCCACCATGACAATAGATCAGGAGGGCAAGATCTCCTATGTGATCTATGAAAGCTTTGACCGGGAATACTACAGTGTAGATGAGCTGTCCGGTATGGCCGAGGATGAGATAGCAGAGTACAATTCAGAGTACATAAGTGAAAAGATAACCCTTGAGGGGACTGAGCTTGTGGAGAGAGAAAAAGGTCCAATGGTCAAGATGGTAATGACCTATGACAGCTATCAGGATTTCTCCAATTTCAACCAGGAATCTCTTTTCTTTGGAACAATAAAAGAGGCAAGGGAGCAGGGCTACAATGTATCAACATCTCTTGTGGATAGTAAAGGCGACAGGTTTCCTGATTCTTTTTTAGAAGATCACGAAGATCAGCATATAGTCATAACCAATGACAGGGCAAACATTATTACCCCATATAACATTGAATATATGTCTAACGGGGCAAAGCTAAAGGGTAAAAAAGAGGCTGACGTTTCAGCAATAACAGCAGATACAGTTCAGCTCCTTCTTTCAAAATAAGAAATAAATACAGAGAGGATCATTTTATTATGGAAAAATCAGCTAAGACAATGGATAAAATAGTTGCGCTGGCAAAGGCGAGAGGATTTGTTTATCCCGGTTCTGAGATTTACGGCGGACTCGCTAATACCTGGGACTACGGCAATCTCGGAGTAGAGTTCAAGAACAACGTCAAGAAGGCGTGGTGGCAGAAGTTCGTACAGGAGTGCCCTCACAACGTGGGTGTTGACTGTGCTATTTTAATGAACCCTCAGACCTGGATCGCATCAGGACATCTTGGCGGATTTTCTGATCCTCTTATGGACTGCAAGGAGTGTCACGAGAGATTCAGAGCTGACAAGATCATCGAGGACTTTGCAGCTGAGAATAACATTGAGCTTGAGTCATCTGTTGACGGATGGTCACACGAGGATATGGAGAACTTTATCAAGGAGCACAACATTCCATGTCCCTCATGCGGCAAGCACAATTTCACAAGCATCAGAGAGTTCAACCTGATGTTCAAGACCTTCCAGGGTGTTACTGAGGATGCCAAGGACACAGTATATCTTCGTCCTGAGACAGCACAGGGTATCTTCGTAAACTTCAAGAACGTTCAGAGAACCTCAAGAAAGAAGATTCCTTTCGGTATCGGACAGATTGGCAAGTCCTTTAGAAATGAAATCACACCGGGTAACTTCACATTCAGAACAAGAGAGTTTGA
>JAEEGL010800928.1_pt1 | contig 10175 bp, 10 predicted proteins | sample 9134231 | NCBI WGS metagenome assembly JAEEGL01 (sample SAMN16246548, study PRJNA631951) | gut metagenome | biome: gut microbiome; feature: rumen; material: fiber-attached | host: Bos | place: Iran: Karaj | collected 2018-10
ACAAACCTAATGGAATCAAAATTTTTGAATTCCCAACCAATTCCATAAAACGCATACTTCTGCCATGGTCTATAATAATGAAGCAAAATAAAACTAAGATCATGAACCTAACCACGGTAAGATCAAAACCTGGAACCGCTATTCCAAAATACATAGGCAGCATATAGAGTGAAAAAACGTAGAGAATAGAAGCTATGTAAAACGCCTTTTTTTCTCTTGATTCTTTTAGATATTTACTTTTGTTTTTTTCAAGAGCTAGGCTTATTTCTTTCATTACAAATCCTTATCTTAATGCCATCATCAGCTCAACAGGCACTGACCGTCTCTTATGATAGCAATCCAAATATCCCAATAATCTAATACTGTTTAATAGTTTTTTATTCCTTATAAGTTCTGTTCGGAGCTTAGTTGCATATATGTGCCTGTTTAAAGTGTTAATGTATCGATCTCCTGCCGGTTTTGAAACACCGCCTTTTCCTATTTGATCAGTTAGATATGATACGGTCTGTTCATGACTCTTTTGCAAATCTTTAAGATACTTCAGCCGTTTTTCTTTTTCATGTTCTTTGTGAAGGGTTACGTTGCTGGAATGAAGCCTTCTATTTAACGTGACCGCATGAAAGAAAAAAAGGCTGTCATCAGCCAGCGCCAGTTTCCACACATATTCATCATGAGCCCAATCTTCATACCAGTAATCACTGATCTTATCCAAAAAACTTCTTCTCATTGCCATTGTACATCCCTGACACCCAATGAAGATGTTTTCGGAATTGAAGTCAAGCTTTTCGAGACTTCCATCGTTCTTGAACTTCTTAAGTTCCCACCTTGGAACATCCGGAGCATCACTACTACTTTTAAATGGTTTAAATTCGGAACCTATAAGCTCCGCCTCAGGATGCTCCTTAAGAACCCTCACCATTTTTTCAACTCTATCATTGACCCAGATATCATCCTGGTCACAGAAAAACACATACTTTCCTGTTGTTTTTCTTAAAGCCTTGATAAAATTAGACGCATATCCAAGATTCTTTTCATTAACATCAATGTGTATACGATCCTCAAATCCGTTCTCAGCAACGTACTTCTGAATAACACAAACAGTGTTGTCATACGAAATATCATCCTGGATAACAACCTCGTCTACAGGCATTGTCTGATTCATTATGGAATCCAGCTGCTCAATTATAAAATTTGCTCCATTATAGGTAGCCATAGCCACCGATATTGATGTGCTCATCCAACCATAACCTTTGCAAAAACCTTAGCGAAAATTCCGCAATTGATTCTGTTAACTGATTTGATATATGCTCCAATCTTACCTGAAAAAAAGGGGTTTCTCCTGTAATCAGGGAAGCTGTTATTAACGAACGAAAATGACTTGTCAAAAAGTTCTTTCTTTAAGTCTCTGTCTGTCACTCTTCCTATCCTGCTAAAATTACTACAGAACATGATCTTTACACAAAAGTACTCCAGTTCATTTTTGTATTCATTATATAATCCAATACTTTTATAGAATGTGATGATGTCATTCAAAACTGTAACTATGTCTCCAACCTTTTTACCCAGATTGCTCGTCATTGTAGAGTTTTGCCTTACGCTGTAGTAAACAAGTTTCTCATCTATGAACTCTTGCTTTTTAATAAATGGTAATGCTTTTATGTAAAAAGAGGTATCCTCATATATCACACCTTCGGGGAACCTGACATTTCCATCTATCAAAACTTCACGTTTATATAACTTATTCCAAGGTGAGACCTGTGGATCAAAGAAAAGCTCTCTTGCACTTTCATGTATCGAAATAGTTCCCCTCGTCCCAATCTCCTTATACAATGGTCTACCTGATTCATCCTTCTTACCAAGCTCCAACATACTGTGATAATGGCATTCCACAAGATCAGCACCGGTATCTACGGCCGTTTTATACATTTTTTCAAACATGGATACATCCACATAATCATCAGAATCAGCAAAGCCTATATAATCACCGCTTGCCTTTTCTATCCCCATATTTCTGGCTGTGGCCTGTCCACCGTTTTCTTTGTTGAAGACCTTTATACGATCCGGATATCTCTTTTTATAATCATTCAGAATATCAGCCGAACCATCTGTTGAACCATCGTTGATCACCACTATTTCCAAAAGTGATGGATCTATAGTTTGCTTCACAAGAGAATCCATACATCTTCTTAGATACTTTTCAGTGTTGTACACGGGCACTACTACGCTTACCATAATCCCCACCATTTGCATAATCCTTATGATTATAGTCTTCAGATTTCATTGAAATTCCGTTGTAAATGAATCCGCAGATATTTGCACCAACTGCTTCAAGCCTTCTAACAATCATTTCAGCTCTTTCTATTCTTGTCGTGAATTCTCTTATAACAATAACAAAAGCAGTTGCTACGTTTGCAAGCTCTATACCATCTGACACAACACCAATAGCGGGCGTGTCAATAATTATCACGTCATATGACTTCTTCAAATCTTCTATCATCTTGATCCATCTATCATTTACAAGAAGATCTGTAGGGTTAGGAGGATATACACCAGTAGTTATAACATCAAATCCACCTTTATCGTCCTTATATAAATTAAGGGCTGTAATTCCTGCCAAATACTCACTAAGACCATCTCCCTTTTCAATTCCAAGATACTCGGCCACATCTCCGTTTCTAAGGTCAGCATCGATCAAAAGAGCTTTTTTCCCCATAAGTGAATACAATTTAGCTATATTAATACTACTTATGGTCTTTCCTTCATCGTAATCAGCACTGGTTATCACAAAAATAGGACACTTCTCACCTTTTCCCAAAAAAAGCATATTTGCTCTTATCTCGTTATAGGGCTCTCTTAGGACAAAAGGACTATCATCCTTAAGAATCATGTTGACTTTCTGGTCTTTGCCTTTTTCGTTTAGCTCAGGAACTTTACCTAATATCGGAATTGTAAACTTGTCATCTACCTCGTATACTCTACGAATTCGTGTATCTGTAAGTCCTTTATATATAAACCACAGCCCTGAAACTACAGCGCCTCCTAATACACCGAGTATAATCATCAATGTAACGCTAGTTGACTCATAAGGTGATGTTGGAAGAGTGGCTTCATCAAGCACTTCAATACCGCCGGATTTAACTACGCTTACAATTTTATCAGGAGCAAGTCTTCCTATCGCATTCGCGATGTTCATAGCATTATAGGGATTAGTGTCATATACTGTAACCTTGAAGACAGCTGTCCCGGTAATGGCCGAAGCAGATATACTCCTATCAAGCCTTCCGACTGTATAGTAATCTCTATCCAATCCAGCTTCATCAATAACAAGCTCCAAAAAGCTTTTACTCTTCAAAATCTGCATATACGAGCTGAGAAGACTGCTGGCCTGATTGATATCATTTGTTGAAAGATTAATACCATTATCATTTATAAAATCCGGATTACTGTATACATATAGTGAAATCTGTGCAGCATATGTATCACTCCTGGTAAAGTATGTATAACCGCCAAGCAAAACTCCTAGAATAAGACCGCAAAGCAACATGTATTTGAGCTTTGTCTTGAATATCCAGATTAGTTTTTCCAAATGGAAGTTTTCTATAATAAGCTTAAACACGTATTTTCCTCCAACCCTGATCTCTTAAATAAAGTCATATTCCCTGAGTTTTGCCAAGAATTCTTCTACAGACGCCACACATTCATCTTCAGAAACGTCATATTCCTCCAAAAGAGCTTTAATGATCTCATCAACAGTTATCTCTTCCTGTATAAGATCCCATATATCATTTCCTGATCCTTTTATCATGAAATACTTTCCTGAATCAAAATCAATCATTACTTTTTCCCCGGAAAGATCCGTCACATTCAGGTCCTTTTTAAGTTTTATCACTTCATTTCTTTTCATTCCCATAGCACTCCTTAATATGCTCCTTTTCGTTTAAACAAGACACCAATCGTCTTTATAATGATCAACATATCTCCCCACAAAGACCAATTATCAATGTATTTCAAATCAAGCTCCACAACCTCGTCAAAATCCGTAATCTGGTTTCTGCCACTTATCTGCCACAATCCCGTAATACCAGGCTTGATGCTGATTCGTCTCCATTGACTTCTCTTGTACTGCGAAACCTCATCAACAGTAGGTGGCCTTGTACCCACTATACTCATGTTGCCTTTCAGGACATTAAAAAACTGCGGAAGTTCGTCGATGCTAGTCGTCCTGATAAACTTTCCGACCCTTGTAATCCTGGGATCATCAGCTATCTTAAACATTGCCCCATGCATCTCGTTTTTTGACATCAGCTCACTGAGCTGTTCCTCCGCATTTTGACACATGCTACGAAACTTATATATATAAAATGTTCTTCCGTTTTGTCCAACTCGCAGTTGCTTAAAAAATACCGGTCCTTTTGAATCAAGCTTTATCGCCATAGCTGTAATAAGCATTATTGGCGATGTGATTATTATCCCTACAAGACTTATAACCACATCCGCAATTCTTTTTATAAACTGCTCGTAAGCATTAAGTGTAATAGTATGATACGTGATCAATGGATAAGTGCCGACAGAACTCACAAAGCTGCTAGATCGCTGCATATGATGTGCATCACTTACATCCATAACAACCTTTACAGTCACACCCATTTCAAGGCAAATATCTATATATTCCTGTATCTGTAAAAGTGTATCGTTGGAATGTTGAATAAAGAACACCTGATCAAGCTCGTAGTTACGGATTATACTCTCCAGTTCCGATAAATTCCCCAGAACGTTAAAAACTCGTTCTTTGAGCTTACCCTGCTCAAGAATATATCCTATACTGTCAATCTTCATATTGGTCTTGTTCAGAAAATAATTAAACTTCTCGTACTCTTCAAACATTCCAACAAAAGCCGACCTTGGTGCCCTTTTGTTAGACGTAACCAACTGAACCAATCTCGTTGAAACCATATTTAGACACATGGCAATGTACAAGAGTCCCAGATAATAAAGATGAAATTTTCTGGCACCTTCCCCTGGATTGTAAATATACATGAAAACTATGGTGGTTATGGAAGCCAACGCCCATGACTTTGTAAGCAGTTTCCAAGTTCGATCCATATAAAAGAAAAGTGTGACATTATAAAGTCTTGCTTCCTTATTGGCCAGTATATAAACAACGCCAAAAACAACCACCAGCGCCAGACATTTCAGATATGTATTTTCTTGTAAATAATTTCCAAAAAGAGCCTTTTCAAAAACAAACACCAGATAGACCATGATTATATCAGACACCATCTGATACATGTTTGTATTTGCTCCCCTGTTGCTGCGATTCATTGTATTCCCTTTAACCAAACATACTCATGAAGTGAAGGATTGTATTCTCAACATTACCTCTCTTCATTTCATATTCCTTAAATTTATACCGTTTTGATTCCTCAATGTATTCTCCCAGTTCATCAAGATTTTCACACTTAAGAACACATCCCTTATCAGAGAATGCCTTTGCAATCTGAGTCTGATGGTCATCAACATGCTCGCCAAACCTTGCAAGTCTTGGAACAACAATTACTGGTTTACCTGCCTTAATACCTGTATCTATTGTTCCAACCCCGGCATGGGTAATCAGGACACTACAACGTTGTATGTTTTCGTTGTATTCATCCGCGTCCATGAAGTTTACATAACTACAATTTTGCGGTTTTAAATTCGACACACCTGTCTGGATCAAAAACTCTTCTTTGATATTTCCACTACCGGCAAGTTCGTCCACAGCTTTAATCAATCTGTTCATTTGAAATTTCTGTGTCCCAAGAGTTACGAAAATCATACATGTAGCCTCCCTCAATAATTTAGAATAAATCTCCTCCCAACATAGACTTGGGATAATTTTTAAGCATATCCTCCCACTGGACCATGAAAAGATCAGATAAGTTGTACACCAACTTACCGGTAAGTGATGGCTGGTCAACCCTTGCAAAAGATTCAATATAAATTACTTTGATCCCCATTAACTTTCCAACCAGGCAAAAAGGATATGCTATGAGTGCTCCGGTTGTAATAACGAAATCGGGATTTTCCTTGGCTAGTATCTGGATTGTTCTGATAAACAACCAGATAAATTTAGGCATAAAGATAATCTGCTTACGATTCATCTTGGGAACAAGATATTTTCTTTCGCAGAAGCCACCTATCTCAAAGTCACTTTTCTCAGTTACTAAAAAACTATCATACTTACTCTCAATTGTCCTAAGTTTAGATAATTCTTCCAGGTGTCCACCTGAAGATGCAACAAAAGCTACCTTTAAACCTTCCTTCCTCATTTTTCCCCCCTGTAGGAAATAGAAAATTTACTATTTCTTTATAATGAATTTATAATTATAGCGATGATAAAAATATACACCACTCACAATCATATTTTCTATCATAATTGATAGAATTTTTGTTTTTTTGTAAATATATATAAATATTCTGCTCCCACTAATGTTTTTTTTTACATATTGCACAAAATATTTTTCTTGTAAACGCTTACATTATCTGATATAACAATTATATACGAATAACACAAACTGCTTTAACTGTAAGCGGTTACACATCAGGAGGCAAATTCATATGGAGTTACTAAACTATAATGTACTTGAAGCATCCGGCTACAAGGGGTATGTACTTAAGGATGCACCCATCAAAGTTCTTCAGTTTGGAGAAGGCAATTTCATGCGCGCTTTTGTAGACTACTTCTTTGATATCAGCAATGAGAAAGCTGGTTTCAATGGTAAAGTCGCACTGGTTCAGCCCATTTCACAGGGCCTTACACAGCTGGTTAATGATCAGGAAGGTCTTTACACTTTATATTTAAGAGGAAGCGAGAATGGTCAGAAAGTTGACGCCAAGAGAGTTATCTCAGCCTGCGACTGCTGTCTCAACCCTTACGACAAATCAGATTTTGACAGAATAATGGAAATCGCCGAGAGTGATGATCTTGATATCATCGCTTCTAATACAACAGAGGCCGGTATCGCTTATGATCCTGCCTGTAACTTCGATGATCAGCCAGCAGCAAGTTTTCCTGGAAAGCTTACACAGGTTCTTTATAGAAGATATAAAGCCGGCAAGAACGGAATCGTTGTTCTCTCCTGCGAGCTTATTGACAATAATGGAAAAGAGCTTTTGAAGTGCGTCAATCAGTACATTGACCAGTGGAAACTTGAAGATGGCTTTAAGAGCTGGGTAAATAACGACAACATCTTCTGCTCTACTCTTGTAGACAGAATCGTTCCTGGTAGGATCCGCGATCCCAAGGAAGTTGAAAAGCTTGAAGCTGAAAACGGCTATCATGATGAGCTCATCGACGTTGGCGAGATTTTTGGAGTATGGATTATTGAAGGTCCCGATGGACTTGAGGACAGGCTTCCATTCAAGAAAGCAGGCGTAAACGTTCATGTTGTTCCTGATGTTATGCCTTACAAACACCGCAAGGTACGTATTCTCAACGGTGCTCACACAGGCTTTGTTCTAGGAGCATATCTTGCAGGCTTTGATATCGTTCGTGACTGCATGCAGGATGATGTCGTTTCATGCTTTATGAACAAGATGCTTAACGAGGAGGTTATCCCTACTCTCGTAGATCACCTGGACGAGAATGATCTCAATCAGTTCGCCGCATCTGTTAAGGATCGTTTCAACAATCCTTTTGTAAACCACGAGCTCATGTCCATCTCACTTAACTCAACCAGCAAATGGAAAGCCCGCAACATGCCTTCTTTCCTTCAGTATATAGACAAGAATGGCAAGCTCCCTGAGTGTCTTACAATGTCTCTTGCAGCTTATATTGCCTTCTATTCAAATGATATTCAGGAACTTACAGGCAATGGTCTTGTTTGCAAGAGACCTGCAGGCAACACCTACACTGTAAACGATGACCGATGGGTTCTTGAGTTCTTTGACGAGCACAAGAACGACAGCGAAGATGATCTTGTAAAGGCTGTTCTTGGCAATGAGAAGATGTGGGATCAGAATCTCAACAAGATTGATGGTCTTACAGATAAGGTCGTTGCGGGTCTTAAGATGATCCGCAACGAAGGTGCCAAGGTAGCCTATAAGAGTTGTCTGTAATTTATTTAACTTATCTATTAAAGACTAATGAATTCAAAAAACACCTCTTTCACTTAGTGAAAGAGGCGTTTTTTTAGTTCTTCGACAAACCCAGCAATTACCTTATCCTCAATTAAATCTACTTTAAATCTTTCAAGGGACTCATCGACATTATTAGGCGGCATGCCATCAGGATATCCGCGCATTCTCTTTTCTCTAAGATCCTCTACTGATTTCGTAATATAATGATTGATGCGAAGCTTTTCAACACTATTTACACTGGTGAATGCACACGCCCTATAAGGAGTATTTTGTGTATTTCCATCAATCAGATTGAAGTTTTCATCAACAGCATATCTTCCACCTTTATAAACACAATAATGAGGTGAACTTATACTCTCCACTTCCTTTGGCTGTACTATGCTCTTAATATGTCTGTTAAAGAGATGGTTTTTATCCGCAAAAGTCTGGGTGTAATTCTCAATAACAAGTCCCTTCGGCCTCTTCTCATGACCACTTGGTCCAAAACATACCCAATTGACTCCAACTGCAGGGTATGATTCAAAATTCTTGAGGATATCTTTTAGACTCCCCTTAGGCGAGAATAGGAATTCATCCGCATCTATAAGGGCCAACCATTTAGTTCTGCTCTTACTCAACTTTACAGCATTACGATATGCAGAAAACTGCATCCTGGCTCCGGGGTAGAATATATAAACCACCCTGCCGCAATCTATATATTCTTTCAGCATTTCTCTAGTATCATCCGTTGATTCATTATCAAATATATAAAATCTGTCTACCCCGGCTAACATATGGAACTCTATAAATTCCCTTATATATCTCCCCTCATTCTTTATAATGCATGCCAGAGACAAATAATCCTGTGATCCCTCAATACGATTATCAAGAACGAATCTCTGATTCCCATAACGATAATAGGAAACAAAATCGTCCTTGATATTCGAAAACTTTTTCTTATATTTTCCCAGTATACCGTACATTTTAATATTGACTTCCCTCCAAAACAGCCTGCACATCAACAAATTCTTTAAACCTTGGAAGTTTTACAACTATTGTTCCTCTGGATTCCACATCAATGATACCTTTCTCCTTTAGTCTTGCCCTAGGAATAGACCATTCGCTATGATTCTGTTTTGTCATTGCCAATAACTCACTTGCAGGCATCCTGTCCTTCTTTACAATAAAACTTAAAAACCATTTATCTTTTGGAGCTAATTCACTCCAAATCTTCTTGTATACCTTTTCGGAAAGAACTTCATCAAATTTCATTAAAACATCTTCCGAGAGTTCTTTCTTTTCTGAATCCCACATGTATTTTCCAAGTACCTGATAAGCAAAAGCATACCCCTTAGTAATGAAGGCCATTTTTTCGGCTTCTTCATAAGCTATCCCTAATGTTTTCTGATAATCACTTCGAATATATGTAAGATTCAGCGGAGTCATTTCGAACTTTGTCGCCCGTAAAAAGAAAGTAAGTCCATCTGTATTCTCAATACTTTCGATATCCTCATAAAGGCCCGCAACCACAAGATTTATTGGCAATTCTTCTCTTATCAATATCTGAAACTCTTGAATAAAATCTATTATTCCCTTTGTTTTTCGAGCTTCATCTATAGTAATTAGTAAACGCTTATCCAATGTTTTTAATTCTTTCATAAGAGTCTTAATAACATAGTCAACACTACTTGCCGGACTCTTTTTTGAAATATTTAGGCCAATACCGAAGGCAGAGAGGTTAATATTAGCATCTATAAAAGCTGTAATTGCAGGAACCGCACTATAGAGATTTGAGATCAAGTCAGTCAATATGTCAGTATCAGCACGTAGTCCAATAACAATCCAGTTTTCTTCTTCCCTAAAATAGCGTTCTATTGCTGTAAGCGTTACTGTTTTGCCAGTCCCCCTTATACCTGTCAGTTTAAATGCCTGCTCATCAGGTTCATCCCTGTCAAGTGCCTCAGTTATGCTATCAATTATGCTACTTCTACTGATGTACTGTGTTGGAATCTTTCCAAAGCTTATAGTATATGGATTTTTATTTGACATACTATTGTCTCCTATATAAATCTATATAA
>JAEEGL011213519.1_pt1 | contig 10175 bp, 8 predicted proteins | sample 9134231 | NCBI WGS metagenome assembly JAEEGL01 (sample SAMN16246548, study PRJNA631951) | gut metagenome | biome: gut microbiome; feature: rumen; material: fiber-attached | host: Bos | place: Iran: Karaj | collected 2018-10
ATCTGTGTTGGCGAATAGTTGTCCCAGAATATACCGTAACCCTTGATGCTCTGGAAAACGTTGCCATAGTCTTCAAGGTTGCTCTGCATCATGAGTCTGTGCTCACCACGCTGTGACATCTTACCGTTCTGGATAAGTCCAAGACCATATATATGTTCGTCCTTGTCGATGGCAAAGCCCTGCTTCACCTTATACGCTCCCTTATCCACGCCAGAAGTGATAGGCGTGAACTTGCTCTCGCCTTCCTTGAGGAGTACGTTACCTTTGTTGTCGGCAAATGTTACTTTCCCGTTATCTACTGTAACGGTAAGAGCCGAAGACTTGTACACAGCCTTTGTGCCATTCTGAGTCTTGCTCACCTTTACTTTTTGTGGGACGGCAGTCACCACTTCCGACTTCTTGTCAACCGTCTGACCGTTATCCTTCACGATACGGACGATGCTTGGAGTGAAGAACTCGACCTTCTGAGCCCAACTCGCATTTGCCACGAGAGAAAGCAAGGAAATCAATATTAAGTTTCTTTTCATATTTAGTATAAGTTAATAAGTTTGTAGGTTTGTGAGTTTTTGAGTTTGTAAGTTTTAAAGTTTTTTAGTTTTTGCGAACGTAAGTTTTTAGTCGTCGCAAAGCGTACTTGTGATTATTTGTGAGAACTAAAAGATTCACAATTCACATTCGCAAGAACTCATAAACTTAAAAACTCAAAAACTTAAGAACTTAATGAATTCGCTTGCAAATATATCGTGTTTTTCGGTTACAAATAGGCTAAAAATGTTGATTATCGATGATACAAATGTTGAAATATGGGTGTTTTTCAACAAATAACGCATTTCAACGTATGTTTTAGGCTCGAAAAACAAACAGCGTTGGCTTGATACCACCCCACCATGTATTTGCTATCAACAATTGATGATACGGAGGCATGCTAATTTATTTGCAGTACACAAAAAAATAAGATGTGCCAAATTGAAGTGAACTCACGAAGTATTATGTATAGCTTCTTAGAGACATTTCAATTTGACACATCCAATGTTTGTTCACAGGAGGAGATACCTACCAATTTTTTCTACGCGATGAAATATTTTTTTCTACGCGATGGAAATATTTTTTCTACGCGTAATAATGCTTATTTCACGATTTCGAGAAGTTCAACTGTGAAGATAAGAGCAGAGAATGGCTTGATGTTGCTGCCTGCACCATTCTCGCCATATCCAAGCTGGTAAGGGATGTAGAGTTCCCACTTAGCTCCTACTGGCATCAAGGTGAGGGCTTCTGTCCATCCTTTGATTACCTGTGATGGAGAGAAAGTGTTTGGCTCGCCACGCTTGTATGAACTATCAAATACTGTTCCGTCGATAAGACGTCCCTCATAGTTTACCTTTACCTTGTCGCTACGGCTTGCACGCTTACCAGCCTCATCACCCTTTACGAGTACCTTGTACTGAAGTCCGCTTGGGAGAGTTATGACACCTTCCTTTGACTTATTCTCTGCAAGGAACTTCTCACCTGCACGCTTAAGTTCACCATACTTCTGCTCATTGAGCATAGCCTTACGCTTTTCCATAATCTCATTGAGCTGACGGCCTGCCTCTTCTGGCTTGAGGTCAGAACCCTCGAAGAGTGACTCAAGCATGGCAGAAGCCATAATCTTGCGGTCGATAGACTTACCTTCTTCACCATCGAAGTAGTCGTTAGAGAAACGTGTTACCATCTGGCACAACTGGTTGGCAATGTCCCAACCTGCGTTGTAAGCGTGAGTCTTCTGGTCTGTATCGTCTGAGTTTACACGGTTGAGAACTGCCTCTGTGAATGTGCTGAGGTATGTTGTATCAACCTTGAGATTATTGACGATATGTCTCTTGAGACCATTTGATGTTGCAACACCATAGATGTATGCAACAGAGTCCTCTGGTGTGATGAGGTCAGGAATTGTGACAGAAACAACCTTGCCGTTCTTCTGTGTCTCGATGAACTCCTTGAGTTCCTGTGCCTGCTTTGCTTTGAACTCTTTAAGTTCCTGTGTTTGCTTTGCCTTGGCAGCCTTTGCTGCTGCCTTAGCAGCTGCTATGCTATCCTTTGCAGAAACCTGAGCGTTGGCTACTGCTGATGAAAGAGCAATAAGAGTGAGTATAAATGCTTTTTTCATTTGTCTTTATTTTAGTCAAATTGCCATTCGGCTAAACTTGTTATCCGAATGGCAATTGCGAATTATGCGTTAATAAGCGAGTCTTACTTTAAAACTTCAATAGTGAAGATGAGAGTAGAGAATGGCTTAATCTGTCCCATGTTGTTTGAACCGTAAGCAAGTTCCTGTGGAATTGTTACTTCCCACTTTGAGCCAGCTGGCATCAACTTGAGAACCTCAGCCCAACCCTTGATTACGCGTGGAGTCTTGAGGTCAACCTCAAATGGCTCGTTATCACGGTTTGATGTAGAGTCGAATACTGTTCCGTCGATGAGCTTACCCTCATAGAGTACCTTAACCTTACTTGTGTCTGATGGAAGAGCACCTGTACCCTCTGTGAGTACCTTGTACTGCAACTCAGCAACGCCGCCATCATCAGTCTTTACAGAAACTGTCTTAACACCTTCCTTCTTTTTATTCTCTGCGAGATACTTGATACCAGCAGCCTTGTTGTCACCATACTTCTTCTCAAGGTTTGCAGCCTGGATTGGCTCAATCATAGACTTGAACTGGTTCATTGCCTCTTCTGCAGTAATAGTTGCTGTTCCCTTGAGACCGTCGATGAAACCTGCAAGGAGGTTATTTACGTTTACTGTCTGAGTAGAGTCGCCATCATAAATCTCGTTAGATAGACCCTTAGCCATCTGCTGAATCTGCTTTCCAACCTCGAGACCCTTCATGTATGCTTCCTTCTTAGGGTCAGCCTCGTTGATTGCGCCTTCCTTCATACCCTTGATGAACTCATCAAGATAAGTTGAATCTACGCCAAGCTGCATAGACATATACTGCTTAAGACCCTGTGACTGTGCAACACCGAGATCGTAAGTAAGAGAATCAACACCTTCTTTAAGATCAGCCTTACCGCTCTGTGAGCATGCTGTGAATGACATGGCAGCAGATACTACGACTGCCATCAAAACGATTTTTTTCATTTCTTGGTTTATTATGTTAGTTTTAGTTTTAGTTCGCAAGTATTTAAGTTTGTGAGTCTTTAAGTTTTTATGTTTATGAGTTCGTAAGTTTTTGAGTTATTGAGTTTGTAAATTGGTATGTTATTACGCTCTCAAGCACAATGTTGCATGGTCTTTGGACACATGACAAGAAAAACTTATGGTCACAAATTCGGCACAAAGTTAATCATAATATTTAATTGGTAAGGATTTAGAATGCTAAAAAATGCTAAAAGGCTCTTTTAAGGAGTTTTATTCGTGCTCCTCCAAGGGTTGTGACGACACCTTTCTGCTCAAGTTCAAAGATTGTGGCACTCACAAGTCCGTACCCAAGTCCAGTCTCGTTTACGATGAAATTGATAGATTTATCATCAACATCCTTGAGACTGTTAACAATCTTCTGTTCGTCTTCGCTCAACTCAGGCATGGCATCGGCAAAGAGATCACGCTGAACGGGACGTGGCTGTCCCCACCCCATATACTTGACAAACTCCTCCGCATTCATGAGCAATTGTGCCTTATTGTCTGCAATAATATTATTGCATCCTGCGCTATTCTCATCCGATGTCCTCCCAGGAAAGGCAAAAACATCACGATTGTAATTGTTGGCAAGGTTTGCAGTCACAAGTGAACCTCCATGACTTCCGCTCTCCACCACAATGGTGCAATCGCTCATGCCAGCAACGATCCTATTTCGCTTCAGGAAGTTGGACTTCTCTATCTTCGTGTTATGGATGTATTCGGTCAAGATTCCTCCTTGTGTGGTCATCTTGCTTGCCGTCTCACGATGAACACTCGGATAGATTTTTTCAAGCCCATGAGCCACGACACCTATGGTATTCATATCGTTGGCTAAAGCCGCACGATGCGAATGGATATCTATTCCGTAGGCAAGACCGCTGACGATGATGGCATCTGGAACGAGAGTCTTGAGGTCGGCAACAAACGAGTTGCAGAGTTCCTTACCATACTGGCTACAGTTTCTTGTGCCCACCATGCTTACTATGTGCTTAACATTCAAATCGACGTTACCATAATAATAAAGAATGACGGGCGCATCATCACACAACCTAAGTCGCTGTGGATAATCGGCATCGTTCATACACAAAGCCTTGACATTCTTCTTCTCTATGAACTCAATCTCCGACTCTGCAATACGAAAAGCATCATCCACCTTCTTCAACGACTCGGAAAGCAGCAAGGTAGCATCAGGGATAACGTCTTTTATGTTATTCCTGTTTTCCATAACGGCAGTTGCCGAACCAAGTGTATCGTACAAGTACTTTGCACTTATCGTTCCTATATTGGCAATCTGCGTCAATGCTATTGCGTTGAAGACTTCGGTCACGATTTTATTCTAAAGTTTATAATCTCAATTAGAAACTAAGAATAATAAGAATTATGATTTTGATGATAAATCTTGCCTCATTCAGAGTCAGTACTTAGTCTCATGTGAGTCAGTACTTAGTCAGTAAATTATCAGTCAACAATTAATATGCCTACTCGACAAGTCGAAGAGAATATCCGCTCACTCTTAATTCTTAATTCTCCTCAAAGAATGGAGCAAACTTTTCGTTGAGTTCCTCACAATCGGAGAGACGACCGTTGACGAGGCATACACTATCTACTTCGGCACGGATGCTGAGTTTCTCATCAGGAAGACGATAAATGTCCTGAAGGAACTTATACTTGATACCGTCCTTCTTGATTCGTATTCTTGTCACATATTCGTCGCCACTCTTGAGTGGAACCTTGAACTGCATGTTGAGACGTGCAACCACGGCATCCGTTCCCTTTTCGTGAAGTTCAGCAAAGCTGATATTGTGGGCGAGAAGGAATTCATGACGTGCATGTTCGAGATAATGCTGGTAGTTGGCGTTGTTCACAATGCCCTGAAGATCGCACTCATAGTCGCGCACCTTGTCCTTTAATTCGTAGATATAATTAACCATAAATATTAAAGTTTTGTGCAAAGATAGGATAAAAAGGAGAATGAGGAATGAAGAATGCAGATTTTTTTCGTAACTTTGCAAAATCTTTTATAAGTAACAATCAAGAAAATAAATATAACGTAAATATACACAATGGATAAACTTAGTTACGCTCTTGGCCTCGGAATTGGCCAGCAGCTCAAGCAGATGGGTCTTAAGGACGTTCTTAAGGTTGAGGATTTCTCACAGTCAATAATCGATGTTCTCGCAGATGCAGACCTCAAGGTGTCACACGCAGAGGGACAGAAGATTGTAAACGATTTCTTCCAGAAACTGGAGGACGTAAAGCGTGCCGAGGCAGCAGAGGCTGGCAAGGCTGCAAAGGCTGACGGCGAGAAGTTCCTTGCAGAGAACGCAAAGAAGGCTGGCGTCATCACAACAGCAAGCGGTCTTCAGTACGAGGTTCTTACTGAGGGTACAGGTAAGAAGCCAAAGGCAACAGACAAAGTACGTTGCCACTATGAGGGTCGCCTTATTGACGGTACAGTATTCGATTCATCTTACCAGCGTAATGAGCCAGCAGACTTCGGACTTCAGCAGGTTATCGCAGGTTGGACAGAGGGTGTTCAGCTCATGGCAGAGGGTGCTAAGTATCGTTTCTACATTCCTTACATGCTCGCATACGGCGAGGGTGGCGCAGGTGCTCTCATCCCACCATTCTCAGCCCTCATCTTCGATGTAGAGCTTATTAAGGTACTTTAAGCCCCCTTACCCCCGAAGGGGGCAGCCTCCGGTTCATGCTGCTCATGATGCTTCCGCATCTTGGCATTAGAAGCCGAAGGTCATGCTTATCGGGGAATAAACACGTTAATAACATCCACCTCCCTTGGTCTGGATGGCCGCCCCCTTTGGGGGCTGGGGGGCATTAATATGGAACAGAAAATCATATCAGGAGTACAGGCAGCAGTCAAGGCACTCTATGGTCTTGATGCTGACGCTTCACAGGTTCAGCTTCAGAAGACAAAGGCTGAGTTTGAAGGTCACCTCACAGTCGTTGTGTTCCCATTTGTCAAGGCAGCACGCAAGTCACCTGAGCAGGTAGGTCAGGAGATAGGTCAGTATCTTTTGGACAACGCTTCAGATGTTGTTGCCAAGTTCAATGTGGTTAAGGGATTCCTTAACCTCGTCATCAGCGATGCACAGTGGATTAACCTCCTCAACGAGATTAACGCTGACGACAAGTTCGGATTTACTCAGGCAACTGACAAGTCACCACTCGTGATGATTGAGTACAGCTCGCCTAACACAAATAAGCCACTCCACCTCGGTCACGTGCGTAACAACCTACTCGGTGCAGCCCTTGCACGTATCGTAGAGGCTAACGGTAACAAGGTCGTAAAGACAAACATCGTAAACGACCGTGGTATTCACATCTGTAAGTCTATGCTCGCATGGCTCAAGTACGGCAACGGTGAGACACCTGAGACTTCAGGTAAGAAGGGTGACCACCTCATCGGTGACTACTACGTAGCATTCGACAAGCACTACAAGGCAGAGTGCGACGAACTCGCCAAGAAGTATGTAGCCGAAGGCATGGCTGAGGAAGAGGCTAAGGAGAAGGCTAAACAGGAAGCACCACTCATCAAGGAAGCACACGAGATGCTCGTGAAGTGGGAGAACAACGACCCAGAGGTACGTGCTCTCTGGCGCAAGATGAACGAGTGGGTTTACGCAGGATTTGACGAGACTTACAAGATGATGGGTGTAAGCTTCGACAAGATATACTACGAGTCTGAGACTTATCTCGAAGGTAAGGAGAAGGTGATGGAAGGACTTGAGAAGGGATTCTTCTACCGCCGACCTGATAACTCTGTATGGGCAGACCTTACAGCTGAAGGACTTGACGAGAAGCTTCTCCTCCGTTCAGACGGCACTTCTGTCTATATGACTCAGGACATCGGTACAGCCAAGCTCCGTTTCCAGGACTTCCCTATCGACAAGATGATTTATGTCGTAGGTAATGAGCAGAACTACCACTTCCAGGTACTCTCAATCCTCCTCGACAAGCTTGGCTTCAAGTGGGGTAAGGATCTCGTTCACTTCTCTTACGGAATGGTTGAACTTCCAAACGGTAAGATGAAGTCACGCGAAGGAACAGTTGTTGATGCCGATGACCTCATGGCTGCCATGATAAATGATGCCTACACAGCAAGTGCCGATAAGCTCAAGAAGGCAGAGATGTCAGAGGAAGAGGCACGCGAGGTTGCACGTAAGGTAGGACTTGGTGCGTTGAAGTATTTCATCCTCAAGGTTGACGCACGTAAGAACATGCTCTTCAACCCAGAGGAGTCAATCGACTTCAATGGTAACACAGGTCCATTCATCCAATATACATACGCTCGTATCCAGAGTATTCTCCGCAAGGCTAAGGAGCAGAACATCACTATTCCTGCTGTTCTTCCTGCCAATGTCGAGATATCTGTCAAGGAGACTGAACTCATCCAGAAGCTTAACGCATTCGGTGCTGCCGTTCGTCAGGCAGGAACAGACTACAGTCCATCTGGAATCTGTAACTACTGCTATGAGCTTACTAAGGAGTTCAACCAGTTCTACCACGACTTCACAATCCTTGGTGAGACTGACGAAAACAAGAAGGTGTTCCGTCTTGTCCTTGCACAGGCAGTTGCTAAGGTTGTAAGCCTCGGTATGGGACTCCTCGGCATTGAGATGCCAGAAAGAATGTAATCACATTTTTCTTGATCCAACAATGGCAAAACAGAAATTCTATGTGGTGTGGGACGGAGTAGAAGATGGTGTCTATACATCCTGGGAAGCATGTCAGGAAGCTGTCAAAGGTTTCTCCAATGCCAAGTTCAAGTCATTCAAGACTGAAGCTGAAGCAGAAGAAGCGTTTGCTCTTGGCTACGACGCATGGAAAGATATAGAAAAGCAGAAGGAGACCGCCGTGTCTTCTTCTGCTTCTTGTTCTGAATCTGACGATATGTCCACACCATCAGCCTCATCCGCACAGACAGCTTCTTCACAGTCATCACGTCCGCAAGTAAATGCGTCTGCTCTTCCACAAGGAGCTATAAACAACTCCATTGCCGTGGATGCTGCTTGTAGCGGCAACCCTGGCAAGATGGAATATCGTGGTGTCTATCTACGTACAGGTAAGGAGATATTCCACTTCGGTCCCGTCTTCGGTACTAATAATATAGGTGAGTTCCTTGCCATTGTCCACGGACTTGCCCTGCTCAAGCAGAAGGGACTTGACGACATGCCTATCTACAGCGACAGCGTCAATGCCCAGCTGTGGGTACGCAAGAAGAAATGCAAGACCACTCTTGAGCGCAACGAAAAGACTGAGCAGCTCTACCAGTTGATTGAACGTGCCGAGAACTGGCTCAAGAACAACACCTACCGCAATCCAATCATCAAGTGGCCAACCGAGCAATGGGGTGAAATCCCTGCCGACTTCGGACGCAAATAACCCTCTTTAATTAAAATGACCTATGATATATTTTTCATTTGATGACTCGTTTGAACATAACGAGGAGTATAAATCCAAAGAGAAGCCACCCATAGAGTCAAAGAACACGCTAAAGGATTGGATTAAGAGCATTCCTCTTATTTTATTTATCATCTTTGGCTTGATTGTGTGTCTTATTGAAAAGATATTCACATTTAACAAGAAGCTCCCTGACGATGTTGACAAGGTAAAGACATGGTACTTGGAGTTTGACGATGAAGAAGACCATTGTGCAGTACGAGAAGTCGGCGTAGATGAAAACGGCAAGGTCGTCGTTTTAGCGCCCTACGAGAAAAACGGCAGTTTGGAGTACATGGGGTTCTGGTGTGACGAAGACGATGATATAGATTTTTTCGAAAACATTATTGGCGTCAAGCACATTACCAAAGAAGAGTTTGAATCCGTATGGAACTCCTTTGAAGAACCCGTATAAAAACGACATCCGAGTGTAGTCGGAGCGACACTCGACTGTGGGTGATTGCGACACTCGACTGTCGCTTTCAGTCTGATTATTGCTTCAATTTATCGTCACTTGAACAGTAGATTCAATCCTCGATTGATGTACATATTCAATCGAGGATTGAATGTATATATCGATCGAGGATCGAATTAGTAGTACGAACGGGGGCGATTTCACAAGCCATACAAAACTGGGCACGCTACGTCAACAAAAAACTGACGCTACGTCAAATTTTCATTGACGGAGCGTCAGCATATTTTTTGATGGAGGCAGATTGTTACTTGCAGATTGCGCTTGCGATATCTGCTGGGGCAACCATCTGCTGCTCGCCAGTAATCATATTCTTGATGTTTACCTTGCCCTCTGCCATCTCGCTTTCACCTACGATTGCAACGAATGGGATGTTCTTGGCATTGGCGTATGACATCTGCTTCTTCATCTTGGCAGCGTCTGGGTAAATCTCTGCACGGATACCAGCCTTGCGCACCTCTGCGAGGATAGGGAGACAGAAGTCTGCCTCTGCTTCGCCAAAGTTGACGAAGAGGAGCTGTGTGGCGTTGACAGCCTCCTTTGGGTAAAGGTCGAGCTGATTGAGTACGTCGAAGATACGGTCTGCACCGAATGAGATACCCACACCACTGAGTCCTGGCATACCGAAGATACCTGTGAGGTTGTCGTAGCGTCCACCACCAGTGATTGAACCAATCTGAACATCAAGAGCCTTTACCTCGAAGATAGCACCTGTATAATAGTTAAGACCACGTGCGAGTGTGAGGTCAAGCTCTATCTCGTTGTTGAGGCTTGTGAGCTTTGAAAGGATATATTCGCTTTCCTCTACACCCTTGAGACCAATCTCGCTGTCCTTGAGTACCTCCTTCATTGTGGCAAGCTTCTCTGCGTTTGTACCGGAAAGCTTGATGATAGGCTGGAGCTTCTCAATGGCGTCAGCAGGTATGCCGTCGTTGGCAAGTTCCTCGTTGACTGCGTCAAGACCAATCTTGTCGAGCTTGTCGATGGCTACTGTGATGTCAACAATCTTGTCTGCCTGTCCAATCATCTCGGCAATACCTGTGAGAATCTTGCGGTTGTTAATCTTGATGCATACACGTACACCGAA
>JAEEGL011687386.1_pt1 | contig 10175 bp, 8 predicted proteins | sample 9134231 | NCBI WGS metagenome assembly JAEEGL01 (sample SAMN16246548, study PRJNA631951) | gut metagenome | biome: gut microbiome; feature: rumen; material: fiber-attached | host: Bos | place: Iran: Karaj | collected 2018-10
ATGTGGCTTACCGGTTTCGATGTTCCATCGATGGCTACCATGTATATCGACAAGCCTATGAAGGGTCATACGCTGATGCAGGCTATTGCCAGGGTAAACCGTGTATATAAAGATAAAGAAGCTGGATTGATTGTGGATTATATTGGAATGGCTGCAGAATTAAAATCTGCACTTAGCCAATATACCAAACGTGATCAGGACAAAGTTCCGGATCTTGGATTGGCATATTCTTTTGCAATGGGAAAACTGGAAGTTCTACGCGATATGTTCTACGGGTTCAATTACAGCAGTTTCTTTGGAAATTCGGATACCGAGCGCCTTAAGGTTATAGCTGATGGAGTTGAATTTGCATTGGCATTCGAGGAAGAAGAGAAGAAAGATTTCCTTACAGAGGCCACAGCTCTTAGCCAGGCAGAAACATTGTGCCGCAGCCTTTTAGATGAAAAAACCAAGCGAGAGATTGAATATTTTAAGTGCATTAAGGCTGGAATTTGTAAGCTTGGCGGTAAGGGTAAGATTACGTCTAACGAGATCAATTCCCGTATTATGCGACTTGTTGAGCAGGCGGTTGAACAGGATGGCGTTGTTGATATATTTGCCAAGACCGGCCAAAAGAATCCTGAAATATCCATTCTTTCTGAAGAGTATATGGCCCGCGTTCGAAAGATGAAGCACAAGAATATTGCTGCTGAGATTTTGCGAGACTTGCTGGAAGACAACATCCGTATCTTTGCAAGAACTGGCGTGGTTAAATCACAACTTTTCTCAGAAAAACTGAAGAATGTGATGAAGCGCTACAATAACAGAATGATTACAAGCGCTGAAGTCATAGAAGAGCTTCTCAATCTATCAAAGGAAATGACGGATGCGTACAATGCAGGTGAAGAGAAAGGCTTATCTCAGGAAGAGTTGGCTTTCTATGATGCCCTAGTAGCGGATCCAGAAGTTCTCCGAAATATGGAAGATTCTATACTTGTTGAGATGGCTCACGAGTTAACAGATTTGATCAGACGTAGCCGTACTGTTGACTGGGATAAGAAGCAGTCGGCAAGAGCGTATATGAGAACTCAAGTTAAACATCTGCTTAGGAAGTATAAGTATCCGCCTGAGAAGGCAGCAGGCGCAATCGATACGGTCATTAAGCAGGCAGAGCTAATGAGCGCAAATATAGAAGTATAAATCTTGTATTGGGAGGGTGCTATGTCTGTATTTTATGTCTTTCAGGGAGAAACATATTCTCAAGAAAGAGCAAAAGAGTATGTCTGGTCACCGCAGCTAAATAGCAGGGGTGGAAAAAATGCCGGATACACAATGATGACCAACATTCATAAAGGTGATTTTATTCTGCATAATTCAAATGGAAGGATTGTTTCTATTAGCGTGGCTCAGAGCGATTGCTATGACGCAAAGCAGCCTCATGAATTATCGATTGCTCCGACGACCGTTGTCTGGAACGACGATGGGTATAGAGTTGACACGAAATACTATGATTTTGATGTGCCGGTGATTGCTACAAAATACAAAAGCTGGTTGGCTGCGCATTATATAGACGGTAGTGCGTTTACTATTAATGGAACGGGCAAACAACAGTATATGTGCCGATTGGCAGATGAACATGCTGTATATCTGTTGAATCAAGCTATTGGATTACAAAAGAGCACAGTTGTACTTGGTCATCTTAATGCTGCCCTTTCTGAGATAGTGGAAGATAAAGACTCAGAATATGACTCCGTTGAAATGGATTCCATCAATGGCCTGGTTGAAGATTCATTAGGCGGTAAGATTCCCACTTGGGAAGGTAAGAAGGAAAAGCAGCCTACAAAGACCTCAACTACAACTGGTAGAGAGATACCGGTTAGGGATCCGCAGAGAGCAGCAGATGCACTGGCACATGCTAAGTATCTGTGTGAATATAATAACACAGATAAGACTTTCCTAAGAAAAAAGGGAACTCCATATACGGAACCGCATCATCTTATCCCGATGAGCAAGTATAAGGATTTTCCGGACGGGCGTGTCGATACGATGGAAAATATTGTATCCCTTTGTAGCCATTGCCACAATCTTCTTCACTATGGAAGGTTTGAAGATAAAAAGCCTATTTTGAAAAAATTATACGATGAAAGAATAGCGGCCTTAAAAAAGTGTGGATTGGACCTGACACTGGAACAGCTCTATTCATACTATAAATAGAGAAAGGAACCTCAAGGGTGAAATCAGTAAGAGTGGTGGCTGCAGTCATCTGTGATTCTTATGAAAAGAAGTCAAAGATATTTGCTACGGCGCGTGGATACGGAGAGTTTAAAGGATTGTGGGAGTTTCCGGGTGGCAAGATAGAAACTGGAGAAGCGCCAGAAGATGCTCTTCGCCGTGAAATCAAGGAAGAACTTGAAACAGAGATCAAGGTATATGATCTTATCCGAACTTTAGAGTATGATTATCCAGAGTTTCATTTATCCATGGATTGCTTCTGGGCGGAGGTTGTTAAAGGCGAATTGTTCTTGAAAGAAGCGGAAGCTTCCAAGTGGCTGACGAAGGATGATTTGGATTCTGTGCATTGGCTTCCAGCAGACATTGAGTTACTAGATTGCATACGAGATAGTTTGCAAAATTGTTGATTATTGTCCTCGCCTCTTGACGAAATAATAAAACTGTGATTAACTATTACCAAATCGAATATAGCAGTGCTCCGGTTTCAACTTTGTGCTGGCCGGGATCTACCTAGTGGTTTGATTCGCGCTTGATTAATGACTTTATGAGTCGTGTCCAAGTGTGATACGACTCTTTTCATTTATATTTGGAGCTCTGCGGAAAGGAGGTTAATCTTCGTAACCCGTTAACGAGCTCTATTTTTATGCTCAGAATTTAAAGCAAATGTTTACAGGAGGATATTCAAATGAATTTAGTTTTAGCAATTCTAGCACAGACCAAGTTTGGAAAATCTACACTTTTGGCACTCTTGTCAAAGATCTTCTTCAGATTACTGAAGATATTCTCTCTGGCAAGTGGAAGGACAAAGACCCTTACGGAGTACTATTATGACCGTGATAATGAGAACACGGATATATGGATTATGGATATAGTACTGAGAACCAGAGAATGCCTGGGAGGGACTCAGAATGATGTTTCATCATATAATGAAAACTTGGCAAAGAATCCGGTGCTGTCGACTGCGCTCGGGCTCGAACCGCTGAGTGAGGGGCAGAAGCCTAGCGAGTATCTGGCTCAGAAAATGAAGGAATTATGCTTCCGACCTATAGCTGACGTAGACATAAAGAGGCTGTTGTGCACGGAGAAACTTGATGATTTTGTGAAGAAAATAGTTATCCGTGTTCCGGCAAATGATATCCTTAAGGCTTATTTGGATAAACGGGATATTACTTTTTCTGCCCGTGACACTAAAGGCCTGATGGACTTTGCAATGGATGATAAGCTCGAAAAGAGTAATGCAAATCTCTCGGAGATAGGGCTTGATAGTGTAGATGGCGCGTTATTTGGCTGTAGCGACAATTATCCGAACTGGGTCCAGGATGTTTATAAGGATACGCTTTACAATGTGTTTAATTCTGTCCCCACTTTCCTCTTAGCAAAGGATAATTCTTTATATAGGAGTTTTGGAAAGGGGAGAGAAATATCTGAAGCAAGTGTTAGCGAGTTTATAACTGAATACCAGAATGGGGACAATCCGGACTATGAGGAAATGGATGATGAATTATTCAGGGATACGAACCAGTTGTTTACCGAGCTAGGCATCATGCAAAAGGATTCCGGAACATACTCATTCTCGGAAACGTATTTCGGCAAGAAGGAAACTGAATTCCTGCTTCCATTGTCAACGACCCTTAAGAAGTATGGAACCCATGATGTAGAACTTGAGGATTTGGAAGAGGCTGCTGATTTTCGCTTCCTAATGATGGTAGCTACAGTATCGGTTATTAAAATGTCTGAAACGATTCTTAATTTCAAGGAAAGCGTGAAGAAACTTAAGACCGATGGATATGCTAGGGAATTCATGATACGTGCTGCTGAAAGTACAAAAGATCTCTTGATGGATGATCTCGCAAAATATAATAACGCATCCCACGGTAGTAATGCAGCCTTGTATTGCAAGCCGCAGTTGAATAATGTGACCTACCAAATGCTGCAGTCCAATATTGATGATCCTAACGTTGATATTATGGGACCGAACGGAGGAATTACAACTAGAAACAATGGTAAACTCCGCTATTATACTACAGCTGTTGTCGCTGTATCAGCAAGAAAGTGGTTGGATCATATTATAAGCAATGTTGTCATTACCGAAGACATTCGTGATGCAGGCGGGGAAATAATGTTCCCTGGGTTGGAAGAAAACTATGAAGCTCAGACAAAGCTCGTTAAAAACATTCTTAGGAACTGTTTGTATGAGGATTATACGGATACTGAGGCCACGATCCAGTATCACCTTTGTGTTAAAAGGGATAAGGCTTCTTTTGGAATAGAAGAAAGAAGAAAGGCTCCAGTCCTTGATCCAGCTTTCAAACAGACGGTAGAGGTCATTGTAAATGACTTTTGCAGGGCTTTGGCTGTATCGGGAGCGGATGTAAGAAGCTGTTAATAGCCTGACAGAGATGTACGAACTATTCTTTGCTACTGAGAAATTGTAGCATATTTAGATCAATTGATCGAGGCCGCATCGAGCTAAAAAAGCTCGAAAAAGATAAAAAATACGGCGCAGCGCCGCAAAAATGAAATAAATACATAAAATTAGCGGCGCTGCATTGACAAGCAGCGTTGGACGTGATATTCTATTCGCATAACAGGAGGATATTGCCATGAAAATTAGTAAAGCATTACAGGAAGCTGCAAGTTTTAACCCTACAGAGAAGTCACATAAGATGACTGTTCAGGACATGTGTAAGAAAATTGATAATAACGAGATAACCCTCCCGTTATATCAGAGAGACGTGAGTTGGACGAAGCGACAGGCCATAGACCTACTTAATTACCAGCTTTTAGGGAAAGCGCCGGTGTCTCCGATATCTATGAATGTCATTTTGGATACCGAAGATTGTGTACCCCAGGTGGCATTTGTTAACAGAGACGAGATTACAAACGTAGAAAAAGGACAGTTCTCTGTGGTTGATGGTCAGCAACGTCTTACGACGAATTACCGGGCATATATCAATGATGATGAATTTCGTAATATATGCCTTGACGTTACTAAAGGCCGATTTATTTTACAAGATGGTGCCTTTAGTGAGTCACAGATACCTGTCGGGATTCTTCTTAATAAGGAAGATACGGTTTTTTATGAGTATCTGACAAAAAAAGGCATATTGGCTAACCAGAAATATGCAGCAATTTTGCTTCAGTGCCGTGCAAAGATTCGAAATTATTATTACACCATAAACCAGGCCGATAATTTGTCGGAAGATGAACAGATAGAGTGGTTTGAAGTCTTAAACAATGCTGGAAGTCGTGTAAGCGCCCTTCAGATGCGTTTTTCTAAAATGAAGGTTCATGGAATTGATATTTACACGCAGTATACTTTGAAATTTAAGGATAGGCTCGTAGACGCCGGATATGACTTCTTCTCACCTCAGAAGACGAGTGTATCGTATCCAATAGCTGCGTTGAATCCAGCGTATGAAGTTCTTATGGATAAAGGACATATAGATGCATATGCACCTATACCGTCTGATACAAAGGAAAACCAGTTATGCATGTTGGAACCTAAGCAGTTAGTTCATTGCTTCGATGTAACGTTAGAGGCTTTAGATAAGGCACTTGATTTTATCCAGAACAACGATGTTGATGAGCCAGATCGTATTGACTATATCAATTATTTGTTAGGCTACTTCGTTTTCCATAGTGATGCTGGAGAGGAGAAGATTCCTAGCCTTGTGAATTGGTATAAGAGTGTTAACTTCAATAACCAAAGCAACACAAAGCGCCGCAACATCTTTACAGAGCTTATAAACTTATAAGTGCTCGGAACGGGAGGTTAATGTTGCGAAGACAGATCTATAACCTCCACAGTGATAAACAGCAACCGCCTCGGTTCTGTGATGTGATTGTGGAAGGCGATGACGTGAAATTAGAAGTGAAAAATGATAAAGGAAAGCTCGAAAGCATACCCTGGGAAGATGTAGTATACCAGGTTGACGCAGCGAAGAAGATGGCAGTGACTCAATAAAGAAACTACCGCAAGTTGCCCTGAGGCAAGGCCCAGGAGCAGAGACCGGAGTTATCTGAAGTATAAAACCTTTTGTAGGTTTTTCAGATAACCCCGGTCTATTTTTTTAGTATTTTAACTTGTCCAAGCGGTCCTGAATTGCTGTTTGGTAAATATCCTCATCCATGCCGGAGTTTTTCTTTACGTCATAAAGCTTGTAGTAGTAAGTGAGGAACTCATTTAATTCAATGTTTCGGGCACAATCGTTACCTGACATGTTTAGATCGGTGGAGTAGTTGTCCTGTTCCATTTCATCGAGCTTTTCATAGTCTTCCTTGGAAAGGAGCTGTTCATAATTTGAAAAATAGAAGCATTTGTACTTGTTCTTCAGTTTCTTGTACTCGTAGGGGTACGCCCACTGATCAGGGCCATCATATATTACGTAGGCGTCGTCTTCCATTTCCATAGATACGCTCTTAAGAACCTTGCTTTCAAGAAGGCGAGAGAAGAACCTGTAAATCTCCTCATTTGTAGGAACAGCCGTGGATTCTTTAAGCTGACTTCTGCCAATAAGGTAATCGACGGATACGTTAAAGACATCAGCTATAGCGATGATCTGATCCAGAGTAAACCGAGAGCCTTTTTTCTCATTAAGCACATTGCTCATATGAGACTGATCGATGCCTGTTTCCCGGATTAAATCGGCGGCCTTCATATTTTTATTGCTCATAAGCAACTTTACATTTTTGACAACCATATCAAAATGTTCCTGAGCCATTATAAATGCACCTCCTACATATTACATAAGCGCTAGCCATAAAAATGCTTCATTTGAATATATAATAACACGTTTGCTAAAATTTGAGTATAGAAAAGTTAGTATCGAAACAGCATTACAGCCTGCTGTGGTGCTATTTGGGTATTAACCCATAAAAAGAATAAGACACTGCTTTACGATCGAAATGCATGCAGAGGCAGAGGGATTATAATGCTTGACCTTTTCACCGGCATAGGTGGAATCCGGTTCGGCTTATAAAAACCTCTCCTTTGCATGCATTTTTCGTTTTTCGGCAGGGCGGTGCAGACAAAAGGAGACAACCATGAGAGGACCTTAGAACTAACCAGACAAAAGATGTAACTGACACAACAACAATTTGAATTCGGCCTAGATCGAAAGTGCACTAAGGCAGGGTACAAGTTCCATATTGCTTCGACTGACGCAAGTAAGCGTCAACAGGCAGTATTGAATTCGTAGCCTTGTTTGTAGTGCGCTTTTTTAGGCCTGCAGCAGCTCGCTTCATTGGGATTTGTACTCTGTGCACCCTGGCCGGGAAACGGAGTAAACCTATGATAATCTTAGAGAATCCCAGTGGTGAAGAAACAGCTGTAGTAAGAGTCGTTACAAGTAAGAACGACGGTATGATTACAGCAGGCATCGACAGAAGTGAAATCAGGTCCTATGTGGACGAGAACGGCAATACTGTTCACTATGTCGAGATGAAGGTACCTGTTTCACTAAAGGCAGCGTACGAAGGTGATGAGAATACACAGAGAAAGCGTGATGCACGCATGAACCGTTGTCTCATACCTGGAAAGCAGAAGGCGTGGATCCGCTGCCCTGAGTGTAACAAGTGCAGTGAATGTCCTAACTTCGATAAGAAGAAGGCGGGCATCATTTCGTTGGACCAGTACATTGAGGACGGTTGCCCTGAACAGGCAACAGGCAGCACCCCTGAAGACGAAGCAATATACTTTGATATGCTTGACAGTCTTATCAATCTTGCTTCCGAAAAAAGGGAGCGCTTAGGGCAGGAAGTAAAGCTCTTATACGCCGGTGTCGACAAGACGGAGCTTCCTGAAAGGATGAATATTTCCGAGACAACGATGTACGAAGATTTAAAAATCATCAAGGACTTGTTACAGGACATTATAGGAATGTAACACAAACAAAAAGCCGCCGAGGAACAATCCCCGGCGGTATTTTTAATCCTTCTTATAAAATTCTGTTTCGTATCCATCTGCCCTTAACTGGATCCCGGGAAGCCACTCAGGCGAGCGTCCCATCTGCTCACAGATTGTATTAAGCGATACTCCTTCACTACATTCTATAATGAGTTCGTCGTGGACATGCCCGACGATGAAGCAGTGGTGCAAGGTCCTCATTGAATTGCAGAGAATATCGCGGCTGATGGCCTGGACGATGTTCTCGACGAATTTCGGACCGTAGGATTCGATACGTTCCCATTTCTTATCGCTGCCTACGCCCTCGTAGGTAGGCGATTCTTTACCGAAACGGTTCTCGCCCATCCTGGGTTTTACGTATGACAGCATACGGCCGGAAGGAAGAGTGATGAAGAGCATCGCGCTCCTGTACTCAAACACTATACCATGTGACTTTGTCTTGGTACGCTGCTTGATGGCAGTTTTGACGGCATCATCGATATCCCACCAGAGCTGAACGATATTAGGGTTTGAAGAGCGCCAAGCATCTACCAGGGGCTGCAGTTCATCTTCGGTAAGACCCATACCAAGAGCACCCATTGCGGTAAGGGCTCCTATGCTGCCTCCGTAGCCCAAGGCGAGCTCGGCGACCTTGCCCTTTTGTCTGAGGTGAGAGTTCACACCGTGCTTCTCAACGGGTACATGGAACATTGCTGATGCGGATGCGCAGTAGATATCTTTACCCTGTGCAAATACATCGATACGCCACTTTTCACCGGCAAGGAAAGCAAGAACCCTGGCCTCTATAGCGGAGAAGTCACTTACGATAAGTTTGTAACCGGGACGAGCCACGAAGGCTGTTCTGATCAGCTGGGAGAGCACATCCGGTATATTGTCATAAAGCATATTCATGAGTTCGTAATCTCCGCCTTTAAGTACCGCACGAGCTTCCGCAAGATCGGAGAGATGATTCTGAGGAAGATTCTGCAGCTGAATGATCCTACCGGCCCAGCGGCCAGTCCTGTTGGCACCGTAGAACTGAAACATTCCGCGGGCCCTGTTATCATCACATACGGCTGCCTGCATTGCCTGGTACTTCTTTACGGAGCTTTTTGCGAGCTGCTGACGGAGAGCAAGAACGTCGGCTACTTCTGTAGGTACTGTCTTGATGAGGTCTGCGATTGCTTTCTTATCCAGGGATTCGGTGTCGATACCCTTTGAGGATAACCAGTCCCTCATCTGCTGTACCGAGTTCGGGTTCTCAAGTTCGGTCTTATCTTTCATAGTAGCGATCAGAGCGGCCTTACTGAAGGCGTCAAACCTGATTGCATTTTCAACGACGGTCATATCCAGCATGATACCGCGGTCGTTTATCTCCTGGTCGATATGATATTCATCCCATACGAACTCAGGAACCGGGAAGTGGGAGAGCTTTTTCTGAATGCCCATTTCTACCACGACGTCGCGCACATTATATTGTTTAAATGTGGTCCACTTTTCGGGATCATGTGTAGGCAGGTTACGGGTACGTCCGCCGTTTACTTTAGTGGGGGCACAGGGAACGCAGAAATACTTAATCAGGGCTTTACCTTCCTTCATTTTCTGCTGTTCAAGCCCAAGTACGGCACCGACGCCCTCAAGTGAGAGCGGAAGTCCCAGGTATGCAGCCCAAACCATGCTGCATCGCCATGAAATAGGGTCAAGATACTGTGTGGTAGTGTCTTCGGGAATACCATACCCGCGGAATTTCTCGGGATAGTGTGTTCTTATGTAATTGCTAAGACAAATCCTCTCGAAAGTCGCGTTGAATGCCCATTTTGTGACCGTATCTGACACAATAGCATCAATAATCCATTCGGGGATTTTCTCGCCTGATGCAAGGTCGATGACTTCCACATCGGATCCATCAATGGAATAGGAAAATAGAAGTATTTCGAAGTTGGGAGAACCGGCATATTTGTGCACACCGGACTTTTTGATGTCGACATCGGAGAAGGTCTCTAAGTCGATAGACATTACTTTAATAAAATCGGGTCTTTTCATAGATTTTCACCTCGCTGTTATAAAAAGCGGGCAG